>Ga0180120_10000812_pt1 | contig 16099 bp, 18 predicted proteins | sample CPBDNA_3_FD_129677 | JGI IMG/M metagenome (GOLD analysis project Ga0180120, IMG submission 129677) | Freshwater to marine salinity gradient microbial communities from Chesapeake Bay, USA - CPBay_Spr_31_0.2_DNA (version 2) (version 2) | ecosystem: Environmental > Aquatic > Marine > Coastal ... | reverse complement strand
GAACGAGAAAAAGAAGCAGCGGAGGCTTTAGAGCGAGGAGAGCCGGTTATTGCATGGCGAGACCGCCACAAGGTGAAGACCGGAACTTTGCTTGACGACCTGTATTAATAAATCAGAGATGGGAACGGTCTAACTTTGACTGAAGTGTCTGAGACGGATCCAAAGCTTAGTCTTCTAGAATTAGTTTACGACGGGGTACAAGTGAACTTATCTTCTCTTGATTCCAATGCCCCAGCCCCTTTAGATTGAGGTAAGAAGACTAGCGGCGAAAAAGGCGCATAACTAGACAGCATATTTGGAGAGTCTGATGGAAGAGAAACCAATGCAACTCAGCGAGAAGCAGAAGCGCGGACTGCAATTTCTGATCGACGGAAAAATGCCACCAATGAACGAGAACTCGCGACGGTACGCGAAGGCGATGTTACGGAAGATACTGGACGAGAGAGCGGACAGACAGAAAGCAGAGTCTCTTAACCAGACGCAAACTCCAAACCAAAAAGGAAGGCAGGAATCAGAAGACGATGGGTGACGTAACGATAAGTTTAAAAAGTAATCACAGTGCTGCGATAGAGAAATATAGGCAAACCTTCGACCATGGTCCCTCCATGGAAGCTTATAAATTTATGTCTGCTGAAGACTTAGATAAGAAGGCTCTTAATGCGGTCTCACTAGGCAAACCAGTAGAGGATTGGAAGAATCGTCACAAGACTCCCACGGGGACGATACTGGATCAGGCTTATGGGATTCCAATTCCGAGGAGTTCTTTCGAAAAGTAATGCTAAGAAAAGTTAGTAATCACTAACTTTCGTTGTGGCGATTTTGCGGGGATTTCAGGGTGTCTATGGGGTTTAGCTGGTATTTGAAGGTGCTACGAACGCCTACACAGCTTGGTTTGTTGCTGTAGCAGCTAGTCCCAGATCGCATTCATAATGCTGGGGTCGGTGGTTCAAGTCCACCCGTAGCTACCATTTCCTTATTTCAAGACTTCCCATAAAGCCCAAAAGTCATTGTTTTCATTGGCTGAAATGCAGCTCCGCTATTGAGTGGGAATGAGGGCAGCTATGAGTGAATCAATTTTTAGAAAAGACGGTACAGCCCAGGGAGTAGCAAAGCAGCGGTTGATAGAATCTTTAGCCGAGCCCGAAGAACGTATCATTAATGATCCTTATGCGGATAGGTTTGTACTAGGTGCTAGCTTTATCAAATTTATGGGGCACAAGCTCAACGTCTGGTTGGGTCAAAAAGTTGTACCCGGTTTCCACGAACATCTGATTTCGCGTACGCGCTTCATCGATGATCTAGTTAAAGCCAGTGCTGCCGGTGGAGTTGAGCAATATGTCATTTTGGGAGCGGGATATGATTCCCGAGCTCATCGACTGGAACTTCCGTCATCACTAAGAATTTTTGAAGTGGATCAGCCTGAGGTTCAGTCTAGAAAGCGCTCTAAACTTCCCAAAGAACTAACCAATTCAGAAAATATCACTTATGTGGCTGTTGATTTCACTCACCAATCGTTAACTGAACAACTCATGGGTTCGGGTTTCGATCAAAGCAAATCCACCGTCTTTACGCTTGAGGGCGTATCGCAGTACATCACCAAAGAAGCTTTCCGTTCAACGATCAAAGAAGTGGCTACGCTTACTCAAAAAGCCAGTTCAATTTTTTTTATTTCGTATGTGAGCGAACTTCTAGATAATGATCCCGAGGCTTGCTTTGGGAAGGGTTATCCAAACGCAGAAAAACGAGCCAAATTAATAACCTATGGATCAGCAAAAGCAGGTGAACCTTGGATATCGTTCTACAGTGCTGAAGAAATAGAAAGCGTACTTTCGCAAAACGGTTATTCGGTAAAAGAAAACGTAACTTTGAAGGATCTCAACTCTCGGTACTTTGCTCCTGTTGGAAGAGGTCTTGCTGAAAACCAGTTATTACCACTCGAACATTTTGTAATCTCGGAATCTCAGAAGTGATTTAGTGTCTTGCCAAACAGTTTGTAGTTGGAACATAGCAGGTTATCGATAATGCTGCGACAACGGTTCAGAACTACTTAGCGGGCGATCTACCACCTATCGTTATACAGCGCGCAACGGCAAAAGTGACTACGATGGGCGGCAAAAGTGGCGGCCTGGACCTGATTTATTATCGGGTCTGGCGGAATGGGTAGACCCCCGGCGCCGGTCAGAGAACATATAACAGCAATTACAGTTTTTTGCGGCTTCGGCTACGTACAAAGCCGCCACGCATCGATCCTTTTCTCTCGACGCCGAAGTTCCCACTACAACCTCAGCGACCGCACTCGCCATTGGCGTCTAGCCTTAAATACCGATTTTGCTGCCTAGTTGGTGTCCGGTCTTGTTGGATCACGGCATCTCTGCGCGGGCTAGTCGAGCATATGGTTACCGTTTTCAGTTCTAGCCCCTAAGACGGCTCCTCAATTGCAGCATGATCCACGCAAACCCACCGAGGTATGCGCGTGGAATAGTGGCTGGGTCGCGAGGTCCGCTGGGGTTGCGCAGCTTGAGCTTCTCCCACGCCTCACCATCCTTAAGACGCTGCCAGAGATCTTCGGGGTCAAAGTCAACCCCAATTGGGTTCGATTGAAAATCGTCGCCAAGAAGAAACTTGTTGGTTTCCTCGATAGAGTCGAAAACATCAACCTGGGTCTCAATGAGGTTTTTGTCTCGGTCCTGGTAATAGATCGAGATGGTACCGCCGTGGTGAGTGGACCATACCGGCTCGTGTCCATTGGACTTCATGCGCCGCCAGGTGATGAGCAGGTTTTCGAGAGTATCGTAGGTGTATGCATGATGATCGACACCGGCCATGTTCTTCAGCTTTGGCAAGAGCCCGGGGCGCTGCATGATAGCCAGGCGGTGATGCTCGTCGTCGTAGCTCAAGAAAACGATGCCGGGTGCCTCGTGCACAATGCGCGCGCCTAAAAGTTCCTGGTAAAACTCCCGCTGCTCCTTGAAACGACTGGTTTTTAGCACAAGATGGGCAAACTTGGCGGGGGCTGGAATGACTTCGCTCATGAGGTCTCGTCTCTTAACCGGTTGGCAATAGCTTTGATGATTTCCCTCGCCGCGTATTCGGTAAAGTAGGGCGTCATTGTTGTTTCTCTAGGTTTAAGTTCTGCATCTGCGACTAACCCAATTCCGGCGCTATTCATGGTTTTCTCCCCGATAGTTTTGCAGCAAACGAAAAATATCCTTACAGGTGTTTTCACTAAAATGATCCGTGCCGAAAGCAATGTGCCGGTCCGGTCTTATCAGCAGTGCGCCATGCTGTTTCATTCCGATCAACGTATCCCATCCATCATCAGCAGGAGCAAGGCCTGCGTTGCCAATCGCTTGTATCTCGATATCATCAGTGCCCGTGTCGGCTAAAGCCTGCGCCCACTGCTGATATCCGTCGCTGGTGGTCAGCAGCGTGAGCTTGACGCTGGCCACGATATCGTGGGTGGACAACCGCGTGTCGCCGTCCTCGAGCCAGCAGTGGGGTAACCGATTGCCAGCGGCTGAGCTGGGTTGTATTCGCTGGCTTGCCAGTTGTTCTCGGGGGCATCTTCCGGACATGTTTGTATCAGGGCACCGTCGTAGCAAACGCCCAGGTCCATGCCGAGCATAAAGAAGTGGTCTCTTTGAGCATCAATAGATTGTTGAATCTTATCGCGCCGCTGTTGCGAATTGATGTCGTCGATGTCTAGCAGGTTTAAGTTTTCACGGGTTTTTTCGACATTACTGCTAATGCCGATGGCTTCCTCGACCTGGCTCATCTTTTCGAAATTTACCCTGCTTTGCTCGCAGTTTCTCTCAACCGAGGGACGGCGCTCGAGTTCGTAGCTGTCCAATAACGCTAATGCGCTGTCGCCGTTAACAACTCGAGCGATTTTCCAGCACAGGTTGAACACATCCTGCATGCCGGTGTTCATACCCATGCCGCCGGTAGGTGGAAAGCGATGGGCAGCATCGCCAGCCAGGAATATCCTCCCGTCGCGAAAGTGTTGCGCTACCTGTGCAGACATACTCCAGCGATCTGTGTGCACTATCTTAAAGGGAGTGTCGTCGCCTATCGCGCTCCTTACCCATTGCTCAGGTTGCTCATCTGTTATCTCTTGTCCTTCTTCGCAGGCATGCATGTAGACCCATCGATCGTCGATGTCGTAGGCGATAAAAAGCCCGGTTCGATCGGCCCCGTAAGTCCAGTAGAGTAAGCCGGGATTCGCTTTGACGAGGTGCCGAAAATCAGCCTGCAATACCACGGTAGCCCAGTGCTGCAAGCTTCTCGGTCCGAGCATCTCAATACCACATTGGTGGCGGACGGCACTCCCGGCTCCATCGCAGGCAATCAGAAAGTCTGCGTTTATCTCGTAGCTCGTGTCGTCTTCATGATTGCGAACGTTGGCGATCACCCCTTCGCCACTTTGCACATGGCCTTGCAGTTGGTGCCCAAAGCGGATGTCGCCAAGGGGTGCTGCCTGCGCATGTTGATACAGTATCTTCTCCAGCTTATCCTGTGGAACATTGGCGTTTGGTGTGGGCGTCGTGACCATTACCTGACCGAGGTAATCCGCATTCTCGGGGCTAAGCAGTGCGAAGCCGCCCCAAGGTTCCTTAGCTAGTGTGTGTGCCCAGCAGCCGAGATAGCTCATGTCGGCCAGGGGGGTTGCGTTTTCCCTCATTGCCGGCTCGCTGATTCCCGCTGCTCTTAGTATTTCCATGGTACGCGCGCTGACAACGTGAGCCTGGGGCCATTGGTGTAAGCCTAGGTTTTGTTCCAGCAAGATATGTTTTATTCCGGCCTGCGACAGTAGGCAAGAAGCAGTAAGGCCGATTGGCCCCGCACCTACAATGGCAACGGGAATATGCTCTAACTGTACGCTCATCTTAGACGACTCCTCAATTGCAGCATGGTCCACGCAAAGCTGCCGAGGTATGCGCGTGGAATGGTGGCCGGGTCGCGAGGTTCGCTGGGCGTGCGCAGCTTCAGCGCCTCCCACGCCTCACCATCTTTAAGACGCTGCCAGAGGACTTCCAGGTCGTAGCGGTTTTTAGTGTCGGGTTTAGTCATGTTCGTACTTCCTATGCTAAGGCGTATTGATTCTGGTAATTTATTCACTGTTGTCCTTGTCCTTCGAGAGACGCTGTAAACGCGGGATTATTTCGCTTGTGGGATTTGAGCCGCTGTATGGCGGCATCCATCACTGTTGACTGAAATTCCAGGATGCCAATCTTGTACCCCGTGGTTTGCTGAAGATGTTGCCAGTAACGTTGGACGTTGGGGCGTTGGTCGCCGCGCAGAAAAAACTCCATCCAATCGGCTTCCACCAATCGTTCCAAGATGACCAGCCAACTGACATCGGCGAGCGTGAGTTGGTTGCCGATAATATGGGGTCCACGTTCCTGGAGATGTGCATCCAGCGCGTCCAAATGCAATTCCATATTATTGCGTGCCTCACCGAGTACTTTCATGAGTGGCTTTATCTTGGTGAAGCCACTCAAGCCTCTGAGTTTCATTGCCATGAAAATGGCCGCACGAGATCGAATCCTATGGAACAGCAGTCCTTCAAAAATGAGTCGCAGCGGGATGTTTTGCAGAGCGGAGACCATAACCGGTGTCGTCAGTAAACCTGCGCAGTTGGCTGCACTGCGTTTGACGTTAGTGGTTGGGTCATCGCCGGTTAGGGAGGCCTTATCTATCCAGATTTGCATTACTGCTCTGTCTGCTTCATCGGCTGGAACCAGGGTATTGTCGCCAGCTCCTTCTTTTTGCTTGGCTAAATAGGCGATGATCGCATGTGATTCGTAGACGGGGTGACCATTGTGAACAAGTGTGGGCACCAGCCCACCCGGGTTGACTGCCAAGTAGTCCCGGCCAATATTCTCGTAGCTGCCAGTTTCAATCAGCTCAATAGGATGGGACTTATAGTCAATGTCTAGTTCTGCCAGACAGGCACGCACTTTCTTGGAGCACAGTGAAAGGTTGTTGTGGTAGAGCTCATATTCCTGCGTAAAAGGCAGAGAAATATCCTCATGAATACCGGCGGGCATATCACGCGTTTTTCGGTTGCTCTTTTCCCAGAGAAACCAACTCACGAGTCCGACCAGTAGGGTTGATGCAAAAATCATTGTAATCATCTCAGGTCTCGGCATCCTTCATATTGGTTCAAAGCCAGCAACGTCAGACAGGGTCTCTTTTTTCAAGCGCTGCTTCAGTTGCAGCGCTGCGGTTATTAGCTTTAGTGGCGGCGGTGATAGCACTTCGTTGGCGAACTCCGGTTTAGCCAGTAAACCCTGATACCATGTGGTGACGCGCGGATGCTGCTGCGCAAACGGATAGCCAGCTTCCTTTAGCCTGTGTGTGTAAATAAACCATGCGATGTCCAGTAAGGTTATTTCAGAACCGCACAGGTAGAGCTGGCTGGCGAGGTGCTGCTCAAACCTTTGGTAAATAGAGTGGAACTTTCTGGCACTTTCTTGGGCGCCGGTATTAGTAATTCCTTGCTTTGCGTAGTCGCGCCAGAAATTGAGCTCTATTGCTTTTTGCGCATCTTGTTGCCCTTTGATGGTGCCCGCCTTATTTTCAAGTGCCGCCAGCGATTGGGGTTTCTTCCGTGCCAAAAATTTTGGCACGACAAAGCGCATCGTCAGTGCGCGTAAATCAAGGTGCAGATTGTCTTCTTCTTGCAGACTGGCAATGATCTCGTCGCGCAACGCTGTAGGAATCAAGTTTGGTTCGGGAAAACTCTCGTTCAGGTACTGCAAGATGTCGTTGCTTTCAATGTGCACAACACCATCGTGTACTAACACTGGCACCAGACCGCGTGGATTGATGCCCAGAAACCAGGGGTTAAAGTTCTCCTGCGTTGTCAGGTTGAGCGGATGCGGCTCCCAGTCGATACCCTTGAGGTTCAAGAAAATACGCGTTTTCTGCGAGCAGGCGGAGCCCTGAAAATGAATCAGGTGAACACCTTGCCACGTTAGAACTTCCTTGGTTTCTATGTCGGATTCCAGCAATTGGACCATTGTTTTTTACTTCCTCTTAAAACCAGGGGCGAGCAGGGAGTTCCATTGCTTTCTTCAGCATGCCGAGTGTTTTCCGTTCGATTCTCCCTGTTTTAATGGCGCGAACAGCTGCGATCATACGTTTCAGGCTAAAGCGCGGACGCATAGCCGGCGGCACATCATCGCCCCAGGCCCACAGACTACCCATATCAAGTGGGTGATAACGCGTTTCGAATTCGGCGTCGAACACGTCGCCGTCTGCGTAGTGCTCCAGCTCATCACCGCTCGGATCCAGCCAGTAGTCAAATACCTGACTGCCGAGAATATGCCGGCCGATACCCCAAAAATGGTTCCAGCCGTTGAGCTTTAGGTATTGCTGTCCCTGGCCAACGCTGTCGATGTCCAGTGTTTCGTATGCGCTGTGCATGTATCCTGCGGCCGCGTTCTGCACTAAGACAACAGTGTGGTGATCGGCAGGTGTGGCGCCCTTGTCGAGGCGATTGAACGCCAATGCGGGCGTGCCATCTTCCAGGCACTGCACATCTGTTGGAATAATGCCGAGATGGCGCATATACCACTGGATAGATTCTTCGAAGTTGGATACCGACAGTACATAGTGGCCCAAGCGATGTACTGGGGATGGCGCAGTCTTTGTTCTAATTCCCGTGTTGACCCGGACTTTCTCCGAGGGCGTGTTAACGGCAGGGAGTTGGCGCTGCGGCAATTCGTCGACCAGCTCGCGGCCCCAAACCAAATCTACAATGAAGCCGTCCGGATCGTGCAGGCGGACTCTTTGGCCACCGCCGGGTCCATCAATGGCGCTGATGGGCTGCGCACAAATTTCGCTGACGCGGTGCAGTTCTGCTTCGCTGTTGACGCTGTAGCCGGCGCCGAAAAATCCGTTGAGCTTGGCATTTTTGTGCGCAACGTAAAAATAGGGAAGCGCTCCTGTGCCGCGCATATAGAGCGCGTCAGGTGTCTCTTGTGCTATTTGAAAACCGAAATCGACAAGGAACGCCTTCTGTAACCGCAGGTCGGTTTTGTTAAACAGTATGTACGCGATATCGCTGGCCTTAACTATCGGCTCAGCCTTGCTGAGTGAAGTGCGGCCGGCTTTTTCGCGCGCTCGCTGCGAGTGGAGTTCAGAGCCTGGGTAGTTGAAGTCGCTATAAAGATCACTCATGGCGCCGCCATATCAGTTGATCCTGCATGTCTCGCGTAGTCGCAGTTAGGGTGAGTCTATCTCCGGCAAACTGATACTTGCGAGTAAGGGTGGTATCAGTCATTCGTGGCATGAGCGCTTCACAAACTCGGTGGTGCACCTCACCCTCAGCAAAAAAAAGGGGGCCCAGTAGGCGATATAGCCTGTGCATGCCAGGTAGAACTGTCTCATTCGGTCCATCTCTGTAGGTCCCATGTGCCGACAACTTGTCTTGATTCCTCGTTCATTTCTGGAGTCTTTCAAGTGTTTTTTGAGTGTAATAAACTAGCGTAAGGAAAGTATAGTGTTCAAAAACTTGCATAACGTCAAGTATTAAATTATCGTTTACTACGTTTACGCCAAAACTAAGAGATCAAAATGGCTGCTCGCGCGATATTTCAGGACGATACGATTACACGGCTCCGCGCACCAAGTCTGGTCGTGGCTTTCTTGGCCGTTGCCTACTCTCTGCTGATGTTTTCGTCCGTGTCTTTCGCGAGCTCTGATGTTGATGTTTCAGACACTGGCCAAGCACCAAACATTATTCTAATACTGGCCGATGATCTGGGCTGGAACGACGTTGGGTATCACGGCAGTGAGATACGCACGCCCAATATTGATCAACTTGCACGTGAAGGTGTGGAGTTGGATCGTTTCTATGCCTATCCGAGTTGTACTCCCACTAGAGCAGCGTTGTTGACCGGGCAGTCGGCGCTGCGTACTGGCATGACGCAGCCAATTTCATCTTTCGATTCGCCTGGTCTGCCTCTGTACACTAAACTGTTGCCGCAGTGGCTAAACGAGGTAGGTTACCAAACGTCTCTGGTGGGTAAGTGGCATCTAGGGAGCGCGACGCCAGCGTATTTCCCGCACAACCGCGGCTTCGATCATTTCTACGGTCATTTGGGCGGCTTCATCGACTATTACGATCACGGTTTGATGGGTGCCGTCGATTGGCAGCGCAATGGCGTTACTGTGCGCGAGGAGGGCTACTCTACCGAGCTAATCACTGCTGAAGCGATTAGGTTGTTGCAACATAGGGACAAGTCCCGACCGCTGTTTATGCTGTTGGCCTATAACGCACCGCATGGGCCGCAGTCGGCACCGCAAAGCTCGATTGATCTCTACTCGGAGATCGAAAATGAAGAACGACGCGTCTATGCAGCCATGGTGGATAACATGGATGTGGGTATCGGCGAAGTTTTAAAGGCGCTACAAGCTGAAGAGATTGCGCACAATACCCTAATTGTCTTTATGAGCGATAACGGCGGTTCTTCAGAGTTTCCCGCGAATGCTGTTTCGCATTCTTCCGTTGGAAACAACGACCCCTTGCGCAGCGGAAAGACGTTTCCGCTGGAGGGTGGGATACGAGTCCCAGCAGCGGCTTGGTGGCCCGGTGTTCTGCACAGTAAAGACAAAATTGAACAGGTGATAACGGTAGAAGATATTCTGCCTACGGTATTTGAAGCCGCCGGTCTCCCTGTTGCCGCGTTGTACACGCCTGATATGACAGGCGATGAAAGCCGCACGTTGGATGGCATTAGTCGCTGGAATGTGATGCTGGGAGAAGTCGCAGACCCCCGCCCGCCCTTCGTGTTTGGAATGCCGCTGGCGGGTGCCGGCGTCATAGACGGTGACTGGAAACTGGTTCGTCTCGATGGCCCTCCGCTGCCGTGGGTAGACCCTACGACGGAACTGTTTCGCATTGTCGACGATCCGCTGGAGAACAATGACATCTCGGCAATGTACCCCGAGATTGTGGCGCGGCTGCAACCCCATATTGACGCATTTGATGCGGCGGCAGGAGAAGGGTTTAACATGAACCCTATTAAAATGCTGGCGCTCCAAATGGCGGGGGCCACCGGCAATATTCGTTTCACTCCCTACGCTGAGGCACTGCAGAGGGAGTCGGTTACTGTCAGTGGCGACCTGGTATTCAATCAGCGTAGTCGTCACGGCGACGCCAGCACCGGCGTGCAGCAATACCAGCAAAATAAGTCCTATGGCGGCTACGTTTTGCTGTCACCCCAGGATGCAAGCGCGACTTATCTGATAGACATGGAAGGCCAGGTAGTACACAGCTGGCCGTTGCCACAGGACATGAGTGTCTCGACGGTTGCACGCTTGCTGGATAACGGACATTTGCTGCGCGGCATTAAGCGAACTGACAAAGGGAGAGACAAAAGCGGTCCGGGCACCATCATTCAAGAGCTGGATTGGCGGGGCAAGGTGGTGTGGGAGTATAAGAGCCCGGGCCAACAAACTCGATTGCGTGATGATTACTATCGTCTGGAAAATGGTAATACGCTCTTTATGGCGTTTGAAGAGATTAAGCGAGCGGAAGCTATAGCCTTAGGCGCCACGCAAGAGCGTATTGGCGACGGCGTAGAAACGCTGTGGCCTAACAAATTGGTGGAGGTAAACCCAGCGGGCGATATCGTTTGGGAGTGGCGCTTTCAAGATCATTTTAGCAGCGCGATGCATGGCAACCAGAATGATCCCGGGCGTGTTGATATCAATATCACTGAACTCAATCTGACCGAGGTGAACAGAGATATGGCGCACAGCGGCGTCATCGATTATCACGCGGGCAACGACCAGATAATGGTGACGGCGCGGATCGCCAGTGAGGTCTACGTCATCGACCACAGCACTGCTAATTATGACAACCCTCAGGCTGGTATTGAAGCAGCGCGCGGGCCCGCCGGCGCTATTGCGCGCCGCTATGGCAACCCGGGTAACTATGGAGCAGGGCAATCCCATGTGGGGAAGGATCCGGGCGACAGGCTGTTTTTTGCGGCGCATGGCCCCAACTGGATTGCGCCGGGTTTGCCCGGTGCCGGCAATCTTCTGATTCACAATAACGGGGTAGGGCGCAGCGGTGCCAAGCCCGAAAATCCATTGGAATCCCTGTTGTGGAGCCTGCGGCGTCTTGTATTGGGAAATACGGATGACTTCACCACCATTGATGAAATTGATGCTGATACTGGGAGGGTCGTGTGGCGCTTCCGGGCCGCAGACCCCCAGGCAGTTTCCAGTTTCAAAATGGGGAGTGCCTACCGATTGCCAAATGGTAATACCCATGTCACGTCAGGGCAGTACGGGCATCTTTTTGAGGTCACACCGCAAGGCGAGGTGGTGTGGGAATATGTTTCGCCGGTGAGTGTCTTGGGCGCGCTCAAACGCCCCTTAGCTTATCCGTTTCACCCGATGCAGACTTCCTACCGTTTTTCCGGAGATCACCCAGGGTTGCGTGGCAGAGAACTTACGCCGCAAGGCACTATTTTGGAGCTTGAGCCAGCGGCCGCTGTTGGGGCGCGCATGGCCTCATTTATTTTACGGTATGTGCAAAACGGCATGATAGGGACGGTGCTGGTTGCGCTGTTGGTGATTTGGGTGTGGCGCAGGTGGCGTCGCCATCGCGCTGCCTGAAGCGATGTAAAAAAAGATTATTGAGCGTTTATATTTTTTTGTATTGAGGAAAAGAGAAATGAAATTTGCAAGTTATATCAAGAATGGAAATCACTCATACGGCGTGGTGAAAGACGATGGCGTTATCGACCTGGGTGGGCTACTGGGCGGCCAGTTCGCTGATCTAAAATCATTGTTGGCAGGCGGTATGGAAGAGGCGGCCGCCTTTGCCCAGGATTCTCCGGTCGATACCAAGCTGGAAGATGTGCAGCTTCTGCCGGTGATCCCTAATCCTGGCGTTGTCTGGGCTGCGGGCATGAATACGCACTCTCACTACGTTGAAGCGAAAGATGCGATGGGGTTGAAAGAAATACCCAAGGTGCCGATGTTCTTCTTGCGTGCTACTAACACTCTGGTGGCCTCCGGCGAAGCGTTGGAAAAACCGCTGAAAGAACCTGCGTTTGACTATGAGGGTGAAATTGCGCTGATCATAGGCAGGCGTTGTCGCAACGTCAGCGTGGAAGACGCGTTGGATCATGTTGCGGGTTACGCGCCTTTCAATGATGGCTCAGCGCGTTTTTATCAACTCAGCAGTAACCAGGTGACCACCGGGAAAAACGCATATCGCAGTGGGGGTTTTGGCCCCTGGATGGCCACTGCCGACAGCCTTGATATCGACGAAATGGAATTAACCACTCGCGTCAATGGCGAGGAGCGGCAAAAAATGAAAGTTGATGATCTCATTTTCTCTTTTGCCCAGTTGGTTTCGCATATTTCTGAAATCAACTGGTTGGAACCCGGAGATGTAATCGTAACGGGGTCTGCTGAGGGCGCCGGAGCGCTGCGTGACCCGCGGGTATTTTTGGTGGCGGGAGACACTGTTGAAGTTGAAGTGTCCGGCATTGGCACATTGGTGAATGGTGTTGTTGAGCAAGTGACCGAGTAAGTGCACCACAACGTGGGTTAATGATTTGTGTAAGTTATCGTGTTTGGTTTTTCTACTAGTAGTCGGACTGTCGGCTCAGGCTGATCCGCTGCTTGCGGCCGGTGTCCAATCATCGGAACCAGCGGCTGCTGTCTCTGCTCAATCCGTTGTGACGCAACAAAAGCAGGGCGTACCCGAGGGTTTCGGTATTGCCGACAACGATCATCGCGCACCCTATCATCTGGATAGCTGGGTCGGATTAGCCATGCTCTTCTCTGCCTTGGGTATTGCGGTTGCGCTTAATCATCCTAGTGGGGCGATGCGCCGTATCGGTTATTTCAGCTGCGCGCTGGTGCTACTGGGTATAGGCGGTGGTTTGTTACTGATGCGCTTTATCGGCGTGTTTGCGAACTTTGAAGAAGCGACGTTGCCACCGGATGTTGCGAAGCCCTTTTTGCTTACCTTTCAGGCGCTCCTCGCTACAGTGGGCGGCGTGTATATGTTGTGGCTGAGCGCAACAGCCAATAGCGAGCCAAACAAAATTTTTGCCAACGCCAATGAAGAGGTGCGGTACGGACAGTATTCTCGCTACCTACATTGGGTGACTGCGTTTGTCTTCCTTTTACTAATGCCCATGGGTGTTTTCATGTCGGCGTTATCTCACGATATTGGTTTGCTGCAATACGTTTACGTAATACACAAAGCCCTGGGCTTCACCTTATTGATCCTGGTTTTTATACGCCTTATCTGGAATCGCGTCAGCCCCAGGCCAGCGCTCTCGCGTTCGCTTAATCCCTGGGAGTTGAAGCTGGCGCATATTGTTCATATCGCGCTATATGTCGTGTTATTCGCTTTCCCGATCAGCGGCTACATGATGTCTACCGGTGCCGGGAAATGGTCTCATTTCTTTTTTGTGGACACACCGCTGTTGTTTGAGCCCAGTATGGAGATTGTAAGGCCCTTTGGGCTATTGCATAAAATTTTACTGCCGTACTTGTTCTACCTAATAATATTTGCGCATATTATTGGTGCGTTGAAGCATCACTACATAGACGGCGATGTCGAGTCTGTCAGACGCATGGTTTCATAATGTGGAGTTTGTCGAGTGAAGAGAACAATTGACACACACCACGACCACCGGTTTATTTGGCCCATATCGTAATTCGCTGCAAGCATTTTGAACAGACGCTGGATTGGCACAAGACTGTTCTGGTCGCCAAAGAGGTTTTCGTCAATGATTTTATTGCCTTTGTCACCTACGACGATGAACACCACCGCATCGCGTTGGTGAATATAGGTGTGGAAGCCGATGACATTGGTATAGGCGCAGGCGTTGACCACGTTGCCTTTTGTTTAGAAAACGTGGCTGCACTCATGAACCACTACTCGCGCTTGACGGAGGCGGGTATCGAGCCGGTTTGGAGCATAACCGGCATATTCAACATGGTTACTAACTCTCCCAATACGCGGGAGTTTGAGGGCGAGGCGAGCTACACTATTGGTTAGGATCTCATATACAGCGACGACCTCTTCTACCAGACAGGTCTCGATCCTGTGGACTTTCAAAAGGGCTATGTGGGCTCTGATTGTCAAATCGCACTGATTCACGAGAATGAGCGCTGGGAGGCGAATTGGAAAGGGCACAATCTGATTAATGAGGACTACTATTCGGTACGCTTCGATCTTCCGTTGCTTGCTGGCGAACACGGAGGCGCACCGTCACGAGAGCGTAGTTGGGCGCTCGATTTGAAGTACCGATTTTAAGGACTTAGCCCCGCCATACGCATGAATGTGGCGATTATTAACGAGAGTAATGCGGATATTTGATGGCACAAAAACCAACCAAGCCCAAGGTCATCACGATGGTAAGAGCCAAAAGCAAGGCTAAGGCAAAGACCCAAGGCGCGTCTAAACTCCGCCAGCGCGCTGTTCAGGAACGCGCAGAAATCACTATTGAAAAACTCTGCGGTGCAGCGACACGACTTTTTGCCGAGCGGGGATTCGATGGCACGAGCATCCGAGAAGTAGAAAATCTTGCTGGTGTAAACCGGGGTCTGGTCAATTATCACTTCAATAATAAAGAGGCACTCTGGAAGGCTGTGCTAGACCAAGTGTTTGGCCTACTTGTAACGCACACGAATGAACGTGCGGAGTTATATAGGGACTTACCTCCGAAAGAGCGGATTGCGTATGTCATACGAACCCAAGTACGTTTTAATGCCGCACATCCTGAGCTCAATCAGTTGATGATTCAGGAAGCTAAGAGCGATACGCCCCGTTTGCACTATATTGTTGACACCTACGTTCGTCCCTTAACGGAATGGCTGCAACACATTGCGATGGAAGCGCTCCCACTAGAGCAAGACGAATTCCTCTACTGGTATTACATGTTCCTGGGCAGCAGCACGACTGTTTACTCTATGGCACCTGAATCCAAGCTATTGTTCGGTGTAGACGTAATGGAAGAAAAGATGATTGATCGACATGTTGCCCTCATTACGGAATTTCTGTTGACCCGAATTGCTGGCGAGACTGCAAAGTAGTGTCCAGAGCGGCCGCGTAACTCCGGGGAAGATTTTTTTCTAAGTAGCTAAAGACCCGGCGGCTGGTCTACCAAAAATAAATCTGTCCAGGTTGTTTTTGCTTAAGCTCTTCAGGTTTGATTTCGCTTATCTAGTGACGTTAATAGGTTGCCCAGTGGCGCTGTAAATGTCTCATTGCGCTTCACCATTGGATTTAGGAAAGGTCGAAGGCTCTTTTTGACGGCGGAAGATACGCATCTGAAAATGCAGCACTCTCCGTTCTTCGAGGGCGCAGCGAATACCGAGTAATCGCCAATGGGGTGAATGAACGCTAGCGATGCTCGGTGAGGTTCTTTTCGAGCAGTGCGAAAAGATCAGCCATTGACGAGCTGCCTTTAACCCCTCCTTGCTCATCGAATTGCCACAGCACGCCACCAAGGTCGGGATTAGCAAAGTAGACGATCCCGTGGCGGATCGGATCTGTAGGTTTCTGGCTCAGAACTTGGTGCTCAATAGCGCCCACGGTTCGAATCCGCCTGGTCCTACCAAATCAAAGACTTTCGGCGCGTTACCCCCGCCATCTTAAGAACAGTTAAAGCCAACCTCTTCGTTCACTTGATTCAGGCGCCCAACAACGCGTTGGTAACCAGGATCAAACGGCGCTCGATCGTATCCCGCGATCCGCGGCCATTGCCATCCTTGCCCTAACCGCGCACCCTATTGTTCTGTTTTGCCCCACCTATCTTATGGGTAGTGAGGGATACACCAAAATTGTAGAAGCACTTGCGCCAATAACATTTGAATCAGAAAAAAGCAGACAAGATGCACTCTTAAAAGCGGCAGAGAGAGGTAACTTAGAGTTAGTAGAGGCTTTGATAAAATCTGGTACAGAAATAGAATGCGTGGACTATCCCGGTCGAACGCCTCTATCGCTAGCTGTATGGCAAGGCCACTACACAACATAAGTCTATCTCTTGGATCATGGTGCTAACATCCATGTGCAAGATGACTATGACAACTCTCCATTAAAGATAGT
>Ga0180120_10000794_pt1 | contig 16234 bp, 35 predicted proteins | sample CPBDNA_3_FD_129677 | JGI IMG/M metagenome (GOLD analysis project Ga0180120, IMG submission 129677) | Freshwater to marine salinity gradient microbial communities from Chesapeake Bay, USA - CPBay_Spr_31_0.2_DNA (version 2) (version 2) | ecosystem: Environmental > Aquatic > Marine > Coastal ... | reverse complement strand
GTGAACCCCGCCAAGGTCAACTGTAAATTTATCCTTGTAAATCACAAGAGATTCACCTTCTTTTAGTCTTGCTTGTAACGCTTTAATTTCCTTTAGCAATTCTTTCATTTAGTCCTCCAATTTCTTAAAGTTATCTTCCACAATTTGACAAAGGTCATCTCTGCCGTGATCGCTATGCACAAACGCAACGCTATCAAAATAAGACAAGATATCTTGTTGGATTTTCTCTTTACATTCTTCTATTTTCATTTTACAGTTTTTTCATATACTAATCTTCCAGTCGTGTTTCTACCACATCATAACCATCCGCGTCAATCAAATCATACAGATGATCATAACTTTTAGCTTTCATAGTTGCCCACCACTCGTTTTCGCCATCGCTCAATAATACAGAAAAGGTTTCCATTTTTAATCCTCCACAATTTTAAGTTTCGCAATATAATTGCCGTTTGAATCTGCCTCGCTACATTCATGACCCACACTGTCAATCGCTTGGCGACCTACGGTGTCAGCAATTTTACACAGAATCTTTTCCAATTCCATGCAGGTATGGGGTTGCTCGAATGCTTGGTTATCCATCTGAATCGTTACTACTGCTTTCATAGTTCGGCTATAATGCCAGAAGGTGGCGGGGATGTCAATTCTTTTTTAACTTTTTCTGGCTTTTGAATCTTCTGCATAAGGTGATACCATTCCAGAACTCTGTCGGTTTGTTGTTCTGCTTCCTTATCGCTCATACATAAAGTTACACTTATAACTTAATTAAGTCAAGCATTGTTAATAACTTTCTAGGGTACAGGGTGGCACAAAAATTGCAGCGGCTTCCGTGCCACCGTAAAGTTTTCGTAAAAAGGGCAGTTTTCTCCGATGCGAAATATCGCGTTTTTAAGAAACTTGCCGATCACTATTTACGTTTTTTGGTTGGTAAATTGATTTGTCGATCATTTATGAGCGACTAATTAGAAGAGAAAATATGGGGAGTTTTTTTCGGCGTGCTACCTTTCTGTGGTTCCCCACACAGACCTTTCGTTGTTTTCATCGCGTCATTGCGAGAAATTGTTATACTGGTGCTTCCTCGTCCCTAGTGGTCTATTCCTTTTCTGCGCCGCCACTCGCTACGTTAGGTTTGCCAAGGCTGTGTTTCGCCTCCCAGTAAATTTATAGCTATGGCTGTGCCACATGACTGCACCCAGCTTTATGAAGGTTGCGATCCCTCTATCTTGGGTTTTATCCCAAGGCTGACCATAGCAAGTTGTTTGATAGTCAAGTGCCAAGCGAACTTACGTTTCTTTTCTAGGTTAATTCCTACCTCAAAAGATTATCCGCTCTTTGAGCTTACCAGTGAGGCGCGTTTCCCGCGTTGCTTGGCTACGGGTATGTTTTTCTGACTATCAAAGTCGGGAACCCACGTTGATTACTCGGTTCGCCTGACAGGTTACATCGACTGAGTTCGGAGTCTACTCCGCTGGGTTCCTTAAATTGTCTCTCTCAAAGAACTGACGTAATTATGCCTTAAAACTTAATTAAGGTCAACCTAAAAAGGTTCGATATCATCATTTTTTTCTTCGTCATCTTCTGCTGCTTTAAGGGTATCCTTCAGCACTTGAATAGGGTCATCGGATAAACGAATATACTCAGCCAACGTCCTTAAAGGTTCAAAGTCCTCTGGAGACGTTTCGTTCCATCTGTTTTCATCAGCAAGCCAAATCCATGATTGGCCCGTGTTATCATTTTGGAAAATCGCAAAACGTTTATGTATTTCGTTCATACCTTGCCTTTGTATATAAGTTGACCGCCATCTGTTGAGTGACGGTAGCGTTGTTTGCCTTTCCTCATTTTATTATGACGAATAGCTGTAAACGCAAATTCTTTTCCACACTTGTCACACTCATAAAGATATTGTCTTTTAACAACTCTAGCAGGAGTCAAATCATAGTCATGACAGCGATCAGGGAACAAGTTAAATTTACGCATCACTCTTGCCCAATTGCGTCCATGACCTCTATGCCCTAAAGCGTTATAAGCAACAAGGTGTGCAAACTCGTGACCAATGGTTTGCTTTATGTAATGATCTTTATACTTCTTCAAAGCCTCCATGTTTATACGGATCATGTTTTGATTCAAGTATGCTTGACCACCTACCGTTCCCCTTAAATCCCAAGTTAACCTTGGCAAGTCTTCGTCATAATCAAACCAATCAAGTGCCGCTTGGTTTAAAGTTGTTAGTCGTTCTTTAATTAATTCCTCGTACATCATTAAGAGTGATACTATAGAAAAAACGTTTCGAGGTCAACAATAATCGCGATTTTTTTTAACTAATTTTTGGTACAGGGTGGCATGGATCGTGCAGCGGTTTTCGTGCCAACCGTGTACTTTTAAGGGGAGCGCAGCTTCGGCATCAAGAGGCCACCTGAAAAGGTGACGTTGGGCTTTGCTGCGCCCCCCATCAAGCATTTAACTCTGAGGAGCTACCCGACTAATAACAGGCTTGCCAGCTACACGAGCGTTAGTCTCGTCGATATATTGGTCAACCTCGGATTGAGTTGCCAAACGGATATCGCGAATCATCGCGCCTTCTTGTTCCTCCTTGTGAAAATCCATCACAGGGCGAATGTGAGAAACGCTACCAATATAGCGTTCGGTACGGCCTTTAGCCATGTTACGATAAAGCGAACCACGCCTCATCTCCGATAGGATTAATTGTTCATCTTTCATCTGTTTCTATATTACTTTCTTTATAGGTTTAGGTCAATACTTTTTTAACTATTCTTTTACCAAAGCGTGACGATCTTCAACGTGAATAGTTACGGTGCGTCCCGACTCTTTCAGCAAAGGTAGAAAAGCCCAAACGCCATCCCTGCGAACCTCAATAAGCCACGCTTCGCTAACTGCTTTTGACTCGCCTTCCTTCGTTAAATCGTCTCGCACCAAAACAAAACTTCTATGTTGGTGGGGATCGTAGGTGATTCGAATCCACTCCTCTGGGTGAATGCCAGTGGTAGGATCATCGATTAAGGATTCCCTCATACGCTTGCCTTGAATGTAAGCGTGAACATTCTTGCGACCCTCGTCGCGTACTCGCTGATTACCCTTTGGCCCTACCCGCAAAATAGGCCGAGATATTGCAATCTCTGTAACGTGATCCTCAACAATGCCTTTGTCATTCTTCACGCTGAAAACTTTCGTGCCGTCTTCGAGAGTCTTGTGAAGGTTGCGGTAAACTTGTACTTGCCCTTTCATATGTATAACCTACTACAGTTTCTTAACTAAGTCAAGCTATTGTGAATAACTCTTTGATTTTGTGAATAACCTTGAAGTACAGGGTGGCATGAAATTTGCAGCACGCCCCGTGCCACCCTGCAAGCCTTAAAACGCCCCCGCTTGCGCGGGGGCGTGGTGGTTAGGCATCGCAATCTGTAAGATTTTCTGCGCTTACAACTCCCGTAGTATAAAACTCGCCGCCTTTTTTATATCTTACAAAAACCTCTCTATTGTCTAGAAGCTTTTGCCAGCGATCTTCTGCAAGTGCTTTAATTTTACGCGCTACTGTCGCGCCAAACTTCAAGCCTTTGCCTAGCCATGATTCGTCGGCTTGGTTTAGTATCATATGATAACTTGAGTTTCTAAGATACTTTTTCAACCGTGCGTCATCGGTCCACACGAAAGCAAAAGTCGGTGTCATCCACTGGAGATCAGCAGTCTTATCGATTGCGCCGTGATTAAAGAAAGAATCAAATTGTGTATTAATTTCTTTCTGTGTTCCTTCGATTCCTACAGCGACATTATAGCCGCAGTTTTGATATAATAACTTCATCTTTTAATCTCTTTCGTCTGGGGTGAATATGTAAAGCAGCCAAACTGCTAGTGCGATTGCTATAATTGCGAATCCGTTCATGCAAGCTCCTTTGTAAGATTTTTGACACGATTAGTCAAGACAAATCCAGTCTCGTCTTTCTTAACCACGGTTCGCTTGTAAAGAAGCCCGACAACCTTTCCGCGTGAGTCTAAAAACCGCAGATCAGTTTCGTCACCGTTTATCACTTCCGCGCCAAAATCCCAAACAGGAAGCGTGTCACCATACACCACCGCAACATTGCCACCGTTTTGTAGAATGCTTTTCACAGTGTCATCTTTTGTCGTCTCGCTGCGTGAGAACGTCAAATGATAATTAGCGGGCATGTGACCATCTAAAAAATTAAACATGCGATCCAATCGCTTCGTATAATCGTAAAACTGCAAATCGGGATGACGTTCGAAAATGTTTGAGCCATCATCGAAAGTATAAGTCTCCCAAGCAATATCGCTCGTGCCATTCAGCCGCTCGCATGGTGTCAAACCTTTACGCGCTGCGCGTTTGATATGGGCAAGCGTTTCTTTGTCTAGTTGGCGCATAAATTCGCCTTCAAGATCGGCAAGAAACTTCGTCTTGTTTATACGCGCCTCTTGCACGGGCGACATTCTACCGCGTCCCGCCGTATTCAAGCACGCATCACGACAACCTTTGCTCGCCGCTGGGCAAGTATTCATCACACCGCTGCCGTTGCTTGGCGAAAGATACATAATCGCCGTTTGATAACCTTTCTTAAGACCTTTGACCGTCTTAGCGTTTGAGTCGATACCTAGTAATTTCATATGCCGTCAATTATACAGATTCAGTCGTTGCCGTCAATCTTTTTTTTGTGTTTGCTCTGCCTTTCAAAAGAGCCTTTTCCCTTCTTCGGTTTTTCTATACGTGGGGCAGAATTCATTAGACCTTCGGGATTGACTCGCGCCTTTGGGGTTTTCTTTTTCATGCGCCGATTATATAAAACGCCACCGCTTAAGTCAACAAAAAACTTTGGTACAGGGTGGCACGGGGCGTGCTGCCGTTTTTGTGCCACCGTGTCAACCCTTAAAGCGAAAATTTTTCAATAAAAAAACCCCGCCCGAAGGCGGGGTTTAGGGGGGCTGGGTAGCCTATGCAGTCTGCACAATCGTTTCCGATTTGGGAGCGAGAATCAAACGGTTAAAGCGCGACTCGTTACGGCTCGACGCTTCAAAGTTTTTCAGCATTGAAGTCGAAACGCGATTCGCCAGTTCAAAACGGCGCGACTCGTAAGTGCCAAGCTCGTTACCCTTGGAATCGGTATGATGCGCGGAAGTCAACCACTCAGTGCCAGCGTTATAAAGCTGGTAAAGATTCCGCATTTCACCCGCCTTGCCATCCTCATCACGGCGAGGGCTATTCCAGATTGATGCGATACCCTCGCGAACCTTTTCAGAAAAAACATTTTTCTTCTGAAGATTCTGCAAAACATTCAAGCCTTGCTGTTGGGTAACATCCTTGCGAGCAATCTCGGTATAAACATTCGCCGCATCATCAAACTTTGCCAGAGCCTCACCAAGTGCTTGGTCAGTCAGCAGAGAGTTAATGTCAATTTTTGAAGTATGACGTTTTACCATATCCAATTCACGCTCAAGGGTAGTCATCCCGTTAGTGCAAGCCAAACGCAAGAAACCCAACGCGAAAGAGACTTTCAGCGAACGGTCAAAAGAGTTTTGTACGATAAGACGAAAACCCATCTCATCGCCAACCTCTGGCACAACCAGCTTGTCAGCGTCACGCTTAAAATCGTAAATAGCGCGAAGTTTGGAACCGTTATCCGTAACGTAAATTTTACGCTCGTAATCAGTCATGCCTCGGCGGTCAAGAGCCTCATCAGCACGATTAATTAAATCGGAATTCTGAACAAGCCCGTAATGCTCAGTGCAAGTGCCAAGCTCTTCACGGTTATCAACGCGGCGATTTAGAAACACGCTCGACTTGTTACCTTCGGGAGTAAGCAGACGCACGGTTTCAACTTGGAAATCATAGTCGCTGCTTTGAGTTACTTTTCTAGACATATCGTTTTTCTCTTTCTATTACTTTGTTAATGTTTTCCTAACCAGTGAGATTATCTTAAACCAATTCTAATTTCTCTACAAGCTTTTTCTTATAAAACTTTAAGGGAAGAAATAACACTTTAAGCTTGACGGTACAGGGTGGCATGGCGCGTGCTGCAATTTTCGTGCCAACGTGTACTTTATAAAAATTATATAATTAGTTTATTAATATACTAGATGAAGATTGTTTATTCTCTCTATAGGTATTAGAACAAAGATAAAAAGATAATAAGACTTATGTATAAACTATTAAGTCTTTATTTGATATTTAGAAGGTATTATTTCGCAAATATTGCGCTAGTATTTGGCCGTATTTATTTGGAAAATCTGGCGTTTGTATCTGGGTTCAAGTTTGTCATTTACCTCAAACTAAAAGCACGCAATACGTCAGTAATGTCATTTACCTCGAAAGTAAGCCCAGCGGTGTTCAATAGAGGGTACGTACTATACCCCGTTCGCAACTCTCTTACGACTCTATTCCGTGGGCAGTAGAAACGTTATTATTTAGCTACAAAGCGATCTACATTATTTAGAACGCGATAAGTAAATTCACGCTTATCTACTGGTCTCCACCCTTGCTTAGGCGTAACCTCAGAAATACCATCCACTTTATTTGAAACATCGAGTGGAGTCTGCACCTGCACCCTGCTGACATGGGTCACGTTATCGTCGGCGTCAACTTCAATTTCTAATTTATATTTTCTTTTCATGTTTGTATTATTGTTTATTTATTATTTTGAATCAAGTATTTATTATCTCAACCGCAATTAATTGTCGTCTACCTCTAGACTCTTCCATCGTAAGACATCTTCTCTATAAGATATTCTGCATACACTGGCTTATCTGACTCACTCTCAAACGTCTCCTGTTCAGCCTCTGAGAGATATTCATCTCGCGCATCCTTCCAAGCTTTGAGAGAGTCAACATACTTACGACCTTTCACGGTAATCGAACGACCACCCGCGCCAATCTCCATCAGGTCATGATACTGGAGAAACATCTCGATATTCTTCTGCACGACATCGCGAGACTGCATCAGCTTCGAGGCCAAGTTAGTAAGCGAGCAAGGTTTAGTCTTACCGTAAAGGATATCCAAAGCCTTCACCTCTTCAGACATTAGACCCAGAGGGAAATATCCCACCTGATACTGAATCTTATCCCAATCCTCCGAGCCAAAATAGTTATCGTCTTTAGCGGCACAATGGGAATTGATATCATTCGCGATACTAACAGCGTTACGGGCATTCCCGCGAAACACAGTCTTAATCTGATCCATCACACCATCCTCGAATCCAATGTCGGGACTCTTGATAAGAACAATCTTCTCCAACTCGTCGGCAGAGTAATTCTCCAGAGAGATTCTACGGCAACGATCAATCAGAGGGTCTTTCAGCTTCTGAACGTCAGTCGTGGCAAGAATAAAAGAGACGCGGCGAAAATCAAACTCTATAACGGCATCTTCCCAAATCCACTCGTTATAATCGTTAGTGTTAGGCTCCATGATAGTCAGCATCGTCTCCTGAACATCCTTCGGGAGATTGTGAGCTTCGTCAAAGAAAAGAGTAGCCTCTTGGTTTACCACAAACTTCAACACGATATCATTGAAAAAGCTTTTGACATTCTTAATCGTGGAACAATTGATAATACGCATTGGTTTCTTGTCTGCCTCGAAAGGAGTCAAGTTACGCGCAATCTCTTTCGCGAAATGCGTCTTGCCAATACCTTTACCCGCAGTAAGAAGAACGTGCGGTAAGACGTTAGTCTTCTGATAATTATCTAAATAAAAGGAAGCTTGCCCTTTTGCCACCTCTTGACTGACAACGTTTTGGAAATAATCGTTCATCTGTTTTCTATATTAATTAATTTATAAATTTAACACAAGCTAAAAATCGACGGTTTCTACTTCTACAGTATTACTGTTAGCTACGATATCTTGCTTAGTGCTAGTTGTTTGAGTACCTTCGAGACCTAACGCTTCGGCAAACTTACGGCTCACCATCACGTTGGCATTCGGCTTCAGTACATTGTTTAGTTGATCTAGGGTAACGACTATAAAGCTTGTCGCACCTTTTGTTTTACCTCTAGCCATGTCCCTATATTAATTTCTTTATAAATAAATGTAAATAATTTTTTTTAATTAATTTAATTTATCTTTTAATATTGAAATCAGGTCATTATCTTCTAGTTCTTTATCTTCGTTAAGATGTAATGCTATTTCATCCCACGTTTCTTTAAAGCCTTCTGTTACAAGGTATCGGTCTATAACAAACATATCCTCCATAGATAGCTCTTTATCTATAGAGTGTAGTTTTACGCGGTAGGGGTTATCTTCGCGGTCTTCTTTATTTATAGAAACTACTATTTCATATTGACCGAGTTGTATTTTATCTAGGGGTACTGATTTAACTTCGTTCATCTTGTCTTTATCTTAATAAAATAATAAACACATGTCAATAAAAAAAGCCCCCCGAAATGGGGGGCCAGTTCTTCCAATGATGAACGATATGTCAGAACTAATTAGTATGCATAGCAGTTATGCTTTTTATACATTATTTGATTTATAGATTGTTGTCAATAATAAACTCACCCTAGCTCGATAGTGTCTTTTACCTCTAAAGTATTACTATATACTCAATAATGATTATAGTGTCTCTTACCTCAATATTTATTAATATTTATTAATATTTATTTAAAAATATTACTATTTAAAAAGAACCATAGAAGAGATACACAGCATTGTCATTACCTCTAAAACGCGAACACAGTTTTCGTGCCTCTTACCTCTTTATTTACAAAAATTGTATTAGTATATTTGAAGTCTTGTTCTTAGTGCCTTTTACCTATAGTACTTGAGCGGTGTCTCTTACCTCTAAACTATAAGAGCTTAGGAATCGAATTGTCATTACCCTTTATTTAAAAAAATTGTATTAGTATATAAGTCTAATGCGTTTATTGTCATTACCTTTTAAGCTCTGTGTCTGTTACCTCTAACATATTATATTATAGAAGTTTAGGGTTGTGTCATTACCTCTTATTTAAGAAAATTGTATTAGTATATAAGTGTCTTTTGTCGTTACCTCTAGTATCACTCAACGGCTTCAGCTATTCCTTTTGTGTCCTTACCTCTTATTTAGCAAAAATGTATTAGTATATGGAATTTCGTGGTTATTGCCGTTACCTCTTAAATAAGTGAACTTTTTTGTTGTGTCGCTACCTCTCAATATTTATTAATATTTATTTAAAATTATTATTATAAAAACCGTGCGGCTTTTCCTACTCAACAAATCACTTCACGAGTTGTCTCTTACCTCTAAATCATATGCAAGTGTTGATTGTCTATTACCTTTTATTTCGGAAAATTGTGTTCGTATATGTAGAAGCTTGTAATTGTCTATTACCTCTTGAAATTTATTACTATATACTACTGATACTGTTGTGCCGCTTACCTCATTAAATTTCGGGGGTTATTTTGTCCCTTACCTCTAAAATTTCTGAGCTGGGTTGGTGTCCCTTACCTTCTTCTATATTTGCATATTTATATTTTGTAATCAACAATATTATTTCGCAAAATTGTGTTCGTATCTGATTTATTTATTTAAGTATTTATATATTATATTTTTGATCCATTCATGTATCATTATACCAATGCCTAATACAAAATAAATAAGTAGTATTATATATTTCATATTATTATTTCGCCCGAAATCATTCGTATCTGAGTTTATATATTGAAGTCAAGCCTAAAATTCGCGGGTAATAAAAATATTTAAAATTATTATTATATATTTAAAATAACCTAAAAATATTATTATATAGCTAAAAAAGGATAAAATATTATATATCTGAATATATATTAATAATTATAAAAGATAGTTAATAAAACATATATTTATAAATATATATTTTCTCCACCACCGTAAAATTATTTATATTTAATTATAATTATTCAAACATGTATTATGTATATGTATGTATCTTATATTTGGCTCTTGTGCGTTAGTATCTGGGAAAGGACTGCTCTATGTGTCATTTACCTTAAAACCGCAGGAAAACCGCAGAAAGCACATTGATTACATGGTGTCGTTCGCCTCTAAAAAGAATATTAATTTTCTATATTTGAAACAAGTTTAATCATCTTCATCAAACAAATGAGGACAGAATACTTGTAAAGCCATATATGATAATGCTAGAGAAATAATAATTAAAGCCATATCTTAATAGGTATCGTTTAGTAACTTAAAGGGTTCTTCTTCTTATCAGTTGTCTTTTACCCCAAAAACCTATACATATGAGTCTTTATTTATATTTTTAGCTTTAGCCTTATTTAAAAGAGTATATATTTTACGCTCTGCTAGTTTAGATACGGCGTGAACAAACTCGTTTACTTCACGGCAGTTCTCTTTCTTATCAACAAGCTTACGCTTAAACTCTGGAAGCTTGCAATAGAGAGTCTGATGGGCTTCAGCGTAAATATCGGCCATCTTACGCACCTCTGGAGAGGTAGTATCAAAGACGGCTTTCTTAGGTGGACGGCCTCTACGGGCCTTAGCTTTTTTAGGAGTAGTTTTTTGTTTCATCATTGATCTCCTTCTATACTAATATTACACTAGATTTAAGTCAATATAATTCTTAAAAAAGTTTTATACAGATACGATTTCTGGTGTCATCTACCTCTAAAGCTTTCCTCGTACATGTGTCATTCACCTCAAACTTTAACTTTTTAAAATAAAGTCTCTAAAGAATTTTGTCATTTACCTCAATAATTATCCAAGTTAGACTCGCTGACAACGCTTGAGTATCTATAAATATGTAAAAAATAACCTTTTAGATAAATACTTTGTTGTACTTTAGGATATAGCCTCATAAGCCAATCAATATCTTCTCCTACTCCTTCCATGTCATGAGGGTTTCTAAAGCTCTCAGAAGCCGCTAGAGAGGTTTTCCAGCAGCACCAATGGTAAGGGGGTCTAAGCGTATCTTTATAGCGTGTGGGATCATCGGAGTCTAATAAAACTGGATCATGGGGATTTCCCATTTCAGCGAAAACTCTAGCTACTTTGCCCTCTAAGTAACACATTTGGTCAAAAGAAATAACATCTACCTCTGGATTTTTTGCAATCGTTTCTGTTAAAGTTGAAACATATGATTCAGAAATATCATCATCGTCATCAATCCAAGTAAGATGACTGCCTCTGGCTAATTGCATCAGCTTGTTTCTTTTTTCAGAAATACCGAAAGACTTATTATCCATAATAGAAAGTATTTCGACATCCTCTCTGTCTCCAATTTGCTGCTCTAGTTTGTCTAGAAGCTGTTTTAGAAAGTGAATTCGACTAGGAATAGAAAGAATAAGAATGCTTAATTTAATATTGTCTTTATTTTTTGGCATTTCTTATTGTTCTTCAATAATTATTTAAATTTATTAATATTTATTCAAACAAGCTACGCTACGGTGTGTCGTCTACCTCTAAAATAACCATCGTTCGTTGTGTCCTTTACCTCAAAATATGTACAATCTTGGTGTCTTTTACTTTTGAGCGAAAGAGGCGAGAATGTCATTTACCCGTGCTAAATTTTTCTTTTAAAACTTCATACAATGCCATTTTATGCTTGTACGGCATTTCCTTAACGCAATCCATAGTGATTTCAGGCGTAAGGAGAAGCTTCTCAATTCTTTTTTCGAGTCTAGTCAGCTTTTCAGGCATTCAAATAAATTACATGTGATAGTCGTGAGGCGGCATACCGCTGAGAGGAGCTTTAACGGGTTCGGAAGTTTTTTTCATTTTTAAAGTGTCTCTGTTTGTGGGCAGGTAAACATAATTAGGGTCTGTATCAATAAGAGAATTTTCCAAACCTCTTTGAGCACTGTCTTGATCTTTTAAATTCTGAAGAGTCTCGGCGGCGTCTTGAAGAGCAGCGTAACCATAATCTGAAATCTCTTTGTCTTTTTTAACTATAGAAATAGCTATATTTAAGGCTTGCTGTACATCTATCATAATTTAAGCAGATAATAGTTTAAAGATTAAATACGCAAAAAAACCAACAATCGCAAGGTCAATCGTTAATGACATTTTGCTCCTCATTTTTAATTTCTTTCAACGTAGAAAAACTACATTGTTTTATTCTTTTTGGATAGGAAGACTTTACTGAAGAGATATATTTTTCTGCGTCGGCTTTTCGTTTAAAATACGCCAAGTGATGCCAGTGAAGGTTATTAAACTGTTGTTCAGCTTTATAGAATGTATCTTTTCCAGATTTCATATTATTTTATTTAATAAATAAATTATCGAACCTACTGAGATATAAATGACTAAGAATAATAAGGTAACTATTTTGTTAACGTCATCGTCGTCTTTTCTACTCATTTCATAGCATCCCTTGTCGCGTCATCTCTTTCTATAACATCATGTAAATCTTCTAGCATGGTGCTAGCAGCTACAGTTATACTATCAAAGAAATCTTTATTTGCTTCATCATAGAAATCATAGTTTAACCTGTTAATCTCTGCGATTAGCTTGTCTAGTTTTTTACATACTTGATTCTTTGTCATTTTTTAAATGGTTGACCCGCACGGACTCGAACCGTGACTCAACGAATTATGAGTTCGCTGCTTTAACCAATTAAGCTACGGGTCATTAAATTAATTAATTTTATCGTGCAAATTTTTAAGCCAATTAAAATATTTTTCTCGGCTAAGTTCATTGTTAAATCCGTGTCCCTTGGATAAATTGTAAACCCAGAAACGACTAGCGTATTCGTTAAATACTACTATATAAGCATCTACGCCCAATCTTTTTGCCGTAGCTTTTGTAAATTTACCCTGAGACTCTGTAGAGTATCTCTTTTTTACTTGCTCGAAATAAGCCGCAGGAGGATTTGGCAAATTTTCTGGAGTCTCTCGCAGGGTAAGTTCTAATACTGCGACATAAACGATTTCTCCATTTACAATTTTATACTCCACATAATCTACGTCTTGAGCGCATCCGTAATTCAGATTCCATCTAGCGTCTCTATACGCAAAACTTCTATCTTCTGTATCTTCTCTGTTATGTTTTTTTGCCATGATTAAATGGTAGGGAAGGCGGGACTTGAACCCGCACGAACTAATGTTCGACAGATTTTAAGTCTGTTGTGTCTGCCAATTCCACCACTTCCCCGTGCTAATCGTCTAAATCCCAATCATCCAATGCAACTTGAACTCCCATTTCTATTGGGTCGGTTGGGTAAGTTTTAAAATGTGTTGCTAAACTCCACGCAAACTCTGCTTCTAATCCCCAAGGTTTAGCTTTTTCAATCCCTTGGGCGATAAGTTGAATGTCTGCTGGTCTTGGGTTATTAGGGTCTGTTTTCATAACTTAAAATATCTTAACGCAATGATCTCTAAAATCAGCGTCTCCTTTTATAAAATTATCTTTATCCCATAAGCACATTGACTTGTCTGTAAATTTACCACTAAGTTCTGTACAATTTTCGTTTAACGTTTTAATTGGTTGCTTTAGATTAAATGGAATTTTAGTAAGATTTACAGGTCTCCAATCTCCAGCGTATGAAATGTCATTGTTGTTAGCTTGATTTACAAAGCTTGTTGTTAAAATATACTTGTATGTAGTTCGTTTTAAATTCTCAAAAGCTTCAAGGATTTGATCAAAAGTTAAATGTACAAAGCAATCTCTTACAATTATTAAATCTGAATCAGGTAAATCATCTTTAGTTATATCTTTATGTTCAAAGTTAATTTTTGTTTTTCCGATATCGTTTTGCGAGTATTTTTTATTGTTATCTTCTATAAGTTCTTCTACTATATCTGCTCCTATATACTCTGTATCAGGAGTCATCTCGATATTTTTAATCCAGTTAAAGTCTCCGCAGGGAATATCTAATATTTTTTTAATATTTAATTCCTCGTACAATGCTTGTAACTGAGGTATTAAGTCTTTTGTATGGGCCAAGGAAGAACCTGTACCTGATCGAGATTCATATCCTCCCCATGCATTTTCACTATAAATTCTAGTAAATTCTTCTTTCAAATTATTCCTCGTCTCGTCTCTGCCATTCTTGCTCTATATGAGAGATTAGATTACCCACTTCTTCTTTGGCGGCAGTCATGGGATGCTTCTTCATTAAGCTTTTAATGAGAACCAAATGGTTGTAAGTGCTAGCGAGAAGCTCTTGATCTTTTGTTACGTTTTGCAATTTCTGGCCTTTCTCTTTCAATCATTGCTCTAATATCTAAGCATCTATCAAAAAGTTGACTTGTGCTAAGTTCCTTATCGCCTCCCGATTGAAAACTTTCTAAAGTTGGGCAACGGTCATAGATTTGTTTGATAATTTCGTAATTCCTCATTTTTTAACTTTGACAATACTCAGCCCATCCCCATGAGTAGATTTTTGATCTGTAATAAACTGTTCTGCTTCTTGTTTGGTATTTGTTGTAATTAAATGCATATGTCCTTCTCCTGACTCTGCTCCTAGACGCACTTGATATTCATAGCTAGCGCATCCTGAGAGTAGGAAAATAAAACATAGAATTATATATTTAACTTTATTCATTACTTGGTTTTTTTAGATTTTGTCTTAGCTTTAGCCTTGGTTGGTTTGCTCTCTTTCTTTTTGGTTGGTTTCTTCCAGAGATTTTTCGCTCCGTGCTTTTTGCACATCTCGTCGAACCAATCTTCCTCTTCTGGGTTCATGAGCTTATGTTAATCATTTTCTTTAACAGAGTCAATTACTTTCATACCAAGTTAATTTCCTCTGGGCTTGATAGCGTTGGGTCTAGCTCATAAAGAGCGTTAATTACTGCTTCCTCTAACTTGTTCGGCATAGAGGATGCGCCTTCGGGGTATTGCTCGTAAATAGCTTCTAATAGTCTATCTACCGTTTCTGATTGTACTGTTGCGTTTATCATGTTGTGTTACTGAAGATTCAGTGTTGTCGTTTACCTCTTCACTAAAAATTTTAAATATTTAATCAGTATGTTTATCAAGGTTGCGTTGTGGCATGTAACCAGCGTTCCTTTATCGCTTTTGATTAGCTTAACCGTCATATCACTTTTCTATAAGCCACGTTCCAACAAATTCATTCTTTGAGTTCATCACTCCGATTGTACGAGCCATTGGAAGCTCTCCAAGTTCCTTTTCGGAATATTTAATATCATAAGATACTTCACTCAAAGCGTGTAGTAACTCCTTTGCGTTTTCGCCTTTAACTGTTAATTGTAATTCCATTTTAATTATCCTCTAGCACTATTCCAACTTCATCAAGGGCGCGAGTCCAAATTTCCCTCTGAGCTTCCATAATCTCATCTGCAATTTTTTCTCTAGCAAAATCAGAAAGTAAGTCTGTTCTTTTCAATGCATGGGCTTGTAGTACGTCCATGATAACTTGTTTTTCTTTAGTCATTTAGTCCTCTCTAATGTTTTCGTTTTAGTCAAGAAAGGCTTCAACAATTTCAATCGCCTCTCGTTCACGTTTGGCTTCTGCTTCTTGTCCGTCATACATCATGTCATATCCCGTCATATCCCGATCTTTTGCCATTTTCAATACAATATCAAATGCTTCTTTGTTGCTCATAATTTAGTTTTTTAATTTGCTCATGTAATCTTCCATCTGATCCAAGGCTATCTTCTCTTTGATTGTCAACCCATGCCCGTGGTCATCAACTCCTGCGTCAACGGCAGGGTGCGCGTTGGCTAACTCTAGTACAATCTCAAGTGCTTCTTTGTTTGTCATTTAATGCTCCCTTACTTTAACTCCGTTAACGTGAGAGCCGAGTGTTTGCACTACTCCCGCCTCTTCTATAAAGCGAACCACTTCATCGAGATCGCTTTGCATCTTCTCAACATTTTTATAGTCTTGTAATGTCATGCTATAAAGTCTTTCGTATGCTTTTTGTAGTGTATGTGTATTCATGTTATCGCGTATAATCAATTACTTTTTTATTAGTAACCATGTCAAAGGTTAACTGAACTTCGGTAGATATATCTTCGTAAGAAGATTGCCGCGTATCATGTATGGCATCTTCAACGCAACCATATGGGCCTTGCTCTACGCAGCGTCCGTTTTGGCTCGTAATAAACCAGCAGTCATCCGCTGGATGAGTTCCCGCTTTGATAGTTCTTTTTTCGATTTGGAATCCGTCGCTCATCATGTTTGGATAATAAAGAATCTATAGATTAAGGTCAAGACTTTTTTAAGAAATAGGACATGTTTCAATTGCCCGTATAGCGTCATCTTTTGCTTTTAGCTCGACATCGTAATCAACAGGGAAAGAAAAGCCTCCGTCTTTAGGAAGTTTGCTAGGCATATCTGCATG
>Ga0180120_10000792_pt1 | contig 16259 bp, 18 predicted proteins | sample CPBDNA_3_FD_129677 | JGI IMG/M metagenome (GOLD analysis project Ga0180120, IMG submission 129677) | Freshwater to marine salinity gradient microbial communities from Chesapeake Bay, USA - CPBay_Spr_31_0.2_DNA (version 2) (version 2) | ecosystem: Environmental > Aquatic > Marine > Coastal ... | reverse complement strand
ATATTTATTACCACCACTAAACTTTTGGGATACACCTGAGAAAAAACTAGATGATTGGCAACTTCAAGTTATTAATATTGTTAATGATAAACAATCATGTATTGTAAAAGCTCCTACATCAGCAGGTAAGACATGGATTGCTATGAGTACTGGTATTATTCATAAAAAGATTTTATATATTTGTCCAGCAAAACCAGTAGCATATCAAGTTGGATCACATTTTATTTATATGGGATATAAAGTTCATTATTTAGTAGATAATTTATCACATAATTCATTTGATTCTAAAACTAATATTTTTATAGGTACACCTAATGAAATTGAAAATAATTTATATAAAATTGGAACTCATTTTGATTATGCTGTATTTGATGAAATACATAATTTAAATAAATCAGATGATGGTGATATATATGAAAATTTAATTAAAATTTTAAATTGTAATTTCTTAGCATTGTCTGCCACTATTGGTAATATTGAATATTTAAAAGATATATTTAATAAAATTCATCCTTTAAAAAAAATTCATTATATTGAATATAATAAAAGATTTATTAATCATCAAAGATGGATTTATAATAATAATGATCTTGAATCTATTCATCCATTATGTTCTATTAATATTAATGATTTAAATAAAGATTTTATTAAGAATTCATTATCATTTACACCTAATGATTGTGCTAAATTATGGGAATATATTGAAGAAGTATATGAAGATCAAGATTGTGAAGATATGATTGAAAATATATCACCAGATGAATATTTTAAAGAAAATAAATTATTAACTTTAGATGATTGTTTAAATTATGAACACTTTTTAAAACAATTCCTTATTGATAATAAAAATAATAAAATGACTTTGGTAATTTTAAATAAATTAAAAGTAAATAAATGTAATAATGATACTAAAGAAAATATTATTAAGTTTCTAAGAAATTGTAATGATAAAGATATGTTTCCTATGATTATTTTTAATACTAATTCTGAAGTATGTAAAGAAATATTTTATTATATTTATGATAATCTTGCTAAATCGGAAGAATTAGAATATCCATTTCATTATAGCATTTTAGAAAAAAAACAAGAATTATATGAAAAATATTTAGAAGATCGTATTAAATTTTCTAGTAATATTAAAATATCAAAATCTTCTAAAGATCCTCAAACTGATAAGAATACACGATTAGAAAATTATGATAAGAAATCAAAAGAAAAATATATTAATGATGTATCTAATTTTTATGATTCATGTTTAAATGATATTGATAGATCTGATATAGATAAAGATATAAAACGATTGCAAAAAAATAATTTAAATAATGAATATAAAAATTTTACAAATAATCCTGATTTTTGTTATCAAGATATATTTCAAAAACATTCATCATTTTGTTTTAGTATAAATGAACCTATGTCTGCTGATACTATTAGAACTGTTCGTAGAGAAATTATGAATACAATGGGTATCAAAATACCATATGAACATCCTATATTTCAGATGCTTAAAAGAGGTATTGGATTATATATAGAAACAATGCCAGATGAATATAAATGGATTTTACAAAAATTATTATCTAATAGACAAATTGGTATCGTAATATCAGATAAAACATTATGTATGGGTATTGATTTACCAGTAAGAACATGTTGTTTAATGGAATTTAATGGTAATAATGATTTTACTAATGAAGATTATTTACAAATGAGTGGACGTGCCGGTCGTAGAGGACAAGATAATCGAGGTAATGTTATATTTTATGGTAATATTGACTATTTACCTTTAATGAAAGGATATTTACCTAATATAGTAGGATCTAATAAAAATATTAATATGAATTATAATATTTTAAATAAGATTAATTCATCTATTAAATCTGATAATATTAACAAAATATATGAATATTTTATTAATTGTGATAGACATATCATTGAAAGTGAAAATAATTTAGATAATCCAAAATTATTATGGTTTTTAAGAAAATATATAAATGCAAACGATTTTATAGATGAATTAGAAGATATAGAATGTTATTTATTTAGAAATAAAATTGATGGAGATCTATATATTTTTTCTAAATTATATAATTTAATTAAATGTAAAAATATTAATAATGAATATAAATCTAATAAAATTGATAATAATATATTGAATAAATTAGAAATATTTTATGAATTATATGAAGTAATTATTAATATCTATAATAATTTGAATAAAGATAAATTTTTATTAATTAGAAAAGAATTTAAAAATATGTATGAAAATATTAAAACTATTATTATTAAATATAATGGATTTTAATTTAAATATTAATTAAACTATATATATATATATAATAATGTATGATAATTATAATACATATCAATTAAATAATGGAAATTTAGATCCAGAATATCCTCCAAATAACCCAGTATCACCTCAACATTTACCTAATGTTCCATCAAATGGTAATTTATATAATAATACTGATACAGAAACACCTTTATTATATTCTTTAAATATTTTTTTTAGTTTAGCAATATTTACATTTACAAGTATACAATTAGCAAAGTGTTATTATAAATTAGAAAATTATATCAGAAATCAAAGACAGAATAATATTATAACACCTTTAAATAGAAATAGAAATATAAATATAAATATAAATTCTATAAATACTTTAGTAGTATGCGATGAATTACCTGATAATGTATGTTCTATATGTTTAGATGAATTTAAAGAAGATGATATATTAAAAAAATTAAATTGTGAACATATATTTCATAAAGATTGTTTAGAACCATGGTTAAATAATAATAATAGAAATTGTCCTTTATGTAGAACAGATATTATATAAAAAATTAAAATAGATATTATATAAATATTATAATAAATAACATTTTCTACATACTGCTATATAATCTCCTTCTGAACCCACTAATACTTTTTCTTTTGAATCTGATATCCTTTTTGAAAATATACCCAATGTTCCATCTTTACATCGAGAACAATATGCTTTTAATTTTACAATATCATCACATAATGAATATAATTTATGTATTTCTCCAAAGTTTTCTCTATCTGAATCACCATCTAATCCAACTACTATAACATTTTTATTTTTAATTTCAACTTGATCTACAACAAATAATAATAAATCTTTAAAGAATTGTGCTTCTTCTATTATAATATAATTTACATTATTTAAATTATTAAATTCACTTAAATTATCTATAGTCTGACATTCATATTCTTGTTTGTTATGTGTGGATATTTTATTAGAAGAATATCTGTCATCTATTTTAGGTTTTATAACTATAGGTATTTCATTAATATGTTTTAATGAATTAACAATTCTTAAAATTTCTGTAGTTTTCCCTGAATACATGCATCCTACAATTAATTTTAAAGACATTTATTTTTAATATATATATATATATAATTTGATATTCAAATTTATACATAACCTAATCCAGCTGTACCTGATAATATTCTTAATATATTATAATTAACAGCATATAATGTATATGTTTCATCTGTAGCTGTTTGTCCATTATATAAATTACAAATTAAATAAGCATTTTTAATTGCCGAAAAATTCATTGTACCACTTGGTTGGTGATCTTCTGGATGTAAAGCAAATGAATATACAGCAATTGAATTTTTTGTAGTAACTCCACCATATCCCGAATGATAATCATTAACTTGTTGTTTTGTAAAATATGTTATATCTCTCTCTGTAAATCTGTCATTTCCATTTATTTGTAAACTCCATTTACCTTTTAAAGGTTTTTCTCCATAACTTGCTTCAGAACCATTACCAGAAACCCATATCAATTCTTTTACAGGATGACTTAAAGATAATAAATTAGATTCTGTTAATTTATTATCTTTAAATATTTGTACTTGTTCAATTAAATATTCATGTGATATTTGAGAAAATCTTCTTCTTTCATCTGTATCTAAAAATATATAATCTACATACATTTTTAACTGATTTTCAACATTTTCTGTTAAAAATTTATTAAAAATAATATCAATACTTACTTCATGATATTGTAATGCTATTAAGGGTAATGCTAATCCTATATTTCTACAAAACCAAAATTGTAATGGTGTGTATATGTAATGATGTTCATTATTAAATAAATATTCTCCATAATTATTTACTTTTTTAGCATTTTCTGCAGTTGTAATAATAGTATTTCCATTAAAATTAGGTATTAATTTAGAGTTTTTTTTAAAATTTGTAAATACACCATTACCATTAAGCGGATCACCATCAGTAGAACTAGCATTATATTGTGTTCCATCGTGCCATGGTAAAAAATCATATTCATCTACACCACCTGCCATACACATTGATTGAAATTTAGTTGCTGTATGTCTATCATTATTTCCATTAGTATGTCCTATACCAACATTTTTTGCTGAATTCATAAATAAAGCATTATGAGCTGATGTAAAATTTCCATATTCATTCGGTTGTGTCAATTCAGTATAAGTTTCTAACCAATTACTAGTATGAGAATCTATTAATTGATTACCTATTGATAAATCAACTCTTTTTAAAAAATTATAACCATAATTAACTTTATTTCCTTTTTTATCCGCTTCCTCTATAAAAATAGTATTTGTAGGTATTTCTTGTTCTAAATATATTTTATGAATTAAATCACCTTTTCTTTTTATAGTTACATTACATGTTTTACTACTTTGAGGTGGATTATCAAATAATTGTTCAATTGATTCTATAGAAAAATTTGTATATCTTCTATAAACTGTTTTAAAAAATGTAATTTGTGGTTGCCCTGTTAAATATAAATCTTGAGCACCTTTCTCTTTTAATTGTAATAATCCCCCCACCATATTATATAATATTATATTAAAAAAAAATATATATAACTTGTTATTTCTTTAATATTCTTTTTAATTGTAATTTCCATGATTCAGAAGGTTCCTTAATTCTAAAATATTTATATGCTAATGTTTTTTTCCAATATTTTAAATAATCTATATCATCATCTGAATCAATTAATGGTTGTAACATATATATATATATATTATAATAGATTTTATAGACTAGCATTATAGAAAACTTTCATAAAATCATTGTATTTCCAATTATATTTAATTTCACATACATCACCCATATTATTCCTAATAAACATATTTGGGATTAAATAGATTTTACCTAATGGATTTCTTGTAATTTTACTAAGATCTTTAATAACTGATTCACTTCCAAAATAATCATGTTGAATTACTTCATTTGAATCTAAACCATGACCATATGTTGAGAAGATATAATCTTCAATTAATACTGATTGTCTATTATTAATAACAAATGTATACATTTCAGAACATTTAATTGTTTTAATAATTCCTAAATCTTTAGGATAAACCCATTTATCATTATTATTATTAAAAGTAATTATTGGATGATATGGTGTAATTTTAAGATTTTTAAGAGATACCATATTTACTCGTCCACCATTACAATTTGTGATTATTACAGAATCAATGAAACCAGTTTGATAAATTTGTTTACCATCTTTAATATCTACTGTAATTACTTCATCACCAATGTTAACATCTTCAACTTTCTTAAATGAATTATCTTCCATTCTAATACGAGACCCTCTTGCACAACATCCACCACTTGCCACATTATAACTCGCCATTGTTGCTAGTGGTTGTAATGGTGCTGGTGAACCTATCATTGCTCCGCGCATACCTGATGATCCATAAATCATTCTTTCTTCTCGTTTGGGTGGTGGCATATTATCAAAGATATCTGATACTTCATCTCTAATTGTTTCAAATAATTCTCCTGTAAAATTACTTACTCCTTTATCTTTAAAATTATTACATACTTCATTTCTATATGCTGTTGTTAGTGATCTAAGATAATGAATACCCCAACGAGTAAACCAATCTTCTTTTTCACCTTGAGATGTCATATTAAGTGCTTCTTTAACTTGACCTTCTAAATCATATAAAATATTATTAATATATTCATTATTTTTCATATCTTTATTAAATGTTATTTCTAAAATTAGATTTTCAAGTGTTGTTTTAAATCCTTCATCATTAAATTTTTTCATTTTAATACATCCATCTAACATATTATAAGTTTTATATCTATATAATTGTTCATAATATTTATCATCTGTAATATCTGTTAGTTCAGATTTAATAATATTATCACAAATATCCATTTCTACATGTGATACTTCCTTACCAATTTCAATCACTACATTCTTAATCTGTCCATACTTTAATGAATTAATCTCAAATGGAATCCATGATCCATCTGTAAATACAATCTTGGCTTTCACATATGTTGCTGCTGTTGTGAAGAAATTACTAACACCATGAATAAATACATTTCCTAATAATGAGGTATCAGGAACATATGAAAATCCATCACCACCTGATACATTTGATATATCATTGAGAATATCAGATTTAAGTGAATATCCAAATCCATAACAATTAATCATACATTTAAAATCATTTTCTTTAAAATATTTTTGAATTTCTGGACCATATCCACGATTAGGTTCACTACTCGGTAATCCATCTGTAAATAATTTAATAACTTTTAACTTATCTTTAGGTGAGTTATATTTAAGAACATCTAATGACTTTTTAATACCTTCCCACATATTAGTAGTTCCAGTAGGTCTAAGATTATCTAATTCTCTTTCAATGGTTTCTTTATTTACATCTGAACATTCACAATCTGTAAATAGAATCTTTGCTTCTGTTGAATATGTAACAATTGAAATATTATCTTTTTTATTAAGAGTTTTAAGAATTGTTTTTGCTGCTGATATTGTTAATGATAATACTGTAATACCATAACTTGTTGATGAACCATCATCTCCTTTAACAGGTGCGTCTGAACCCATTGAACCAGAAATATCTAGACAAAGTACCATATCTACTGGAGGTCTTGTCTCAGTATTAGGAACATATGTACTAACAATTAGATTATTATCTTTAATAGATGTTTTAATTTCAACTCCTTCAAGTTTTTTATGAAACTCTTTAAGATCTTCTTCTAGTAATTTAGATTTAGTTTTTAGTTGTTCTTCTGATAGTTTTTCTCTGATAGAATCAATACTTTTCTTAAGAGCAATATTTTGTTTTAAAGCACATACTGATAGTATACTACGTGTCATAGGTGATGTATTATTCTTAGACAACCATTTAATAATCGCAGATCTTTCATATGTATGACCTTCCGGTTCGGAAACTGGATCACTCATTAATTCACCTGTAATCGGACAGTAGAAATCTTCAGGAACGAATATTGTTGACATTATTTTTAACCTTATATTTACTTTTTGATTATTTATAACTTAGTTATTTATTTTTGATTATTTATAACTTATATTATTATTTTTAAATATTTATTTCAAATTTCAAATTTAAAATTTGATATTTTATCTAAAATATTATATAAGATAATATATATATATTAATGTCAACCTTAAATGAATTAATAGAAGAAATTAAAATTAAATGTCCAGAACAATCTGAAAATATAGATAATATAAAATCAACTATTCATCATAAAACTTTATCTAAAAAAATTAAATTATCTAATAAATCTCCACCAGCATCTATTCCTAAACCATTGCCTAAATCTGATCCTATTCCTAAATCTGTATCAGAACCATCATCTATTAAACAAAGTAGTAATTATGAATTAAATATTGGTGATAATGTTACTTGGAATAACGGTAAGAAAGATTTGAATGGTATAATTAAAAATATTACACCTAAAGGTAATGTAATGATATATTGTAAACCAGATGATAAAACATATAGAGTCCCTATTAATAAAGTAAATAAAAAATCTGATAAACAATCTGATAAGAAATCTGATAAACAATCTAATAAACAATCTGATAAGAAATCTGATAAGAAATCAGTTAAAAAAAATAAAAAATTAATAAATTTAAAAACAATATTTGTACCGGGATATGTATTTAATTTTCCCAGAGATAAATATAATTATACTATCATTAAACAATTATTATCAGATGAAGCTGACTCTATTGTAGTATTAGTTAATGATAATACAAATAATGAATATGTTATTAAAATTGAATCATTAGTTTCACCTTCTCCACAAGTTTATAATGAAGAATCTATTATTTATTCTATTAATAATAATAGAGATATTAAAAGTGTTAGCACATTATTAAATGATAAATCATATGTAAAAGGTGGTATCCCTAAAATAAAAGGTAGATTAATTATGTATAATCATACACCTGAAATAAAAACTCGTTTATTTATAGAAGAAAAATTAGATGAATCATTATCTCAAATAATTAAAAATAAAAAAATAGACATCCCTGAAATTAAAAAAATCGGTTATGAATATATTAAAATATTACAATATATTCATGCTAATGGATATATTCATTTAGATATAAAACCTCCTAATTTAATGATTAAAAATGAAAATGGTATAACAAAATATTATATAATTGATTTTGGTATATCTAAAAAATGGCATGGTGAAAGATATGTAAAAGATAAACCTAATACATTTTATATTATAAATAAACCTAATTCAGGCGAAGGAACATCATTATATAAATCTATTAATGCTGAACGTGCTAATCTTAAAATAAAAGGCACATTTATCAGTAGATCTGAAGATATTGAAGCAATTGGTTATATATTATTAGAAATGTTTTTAGGTGAAATACCATGGAAATCTTTAGAAAATGAATTTCCACCTCATAAAAGATTAGATGCAAAATTAAAATCTATTGAATATGTTAAAAAAATACCGGATGATAATCTTAGAAATGCTATTACTTTAATGATAACTAATTATGATAAACCTTATGATTATGAACCTGAATATAAACAATTATTAGATTTACTTAAATAAATATTATCTACTTTTAAATTTACTTTTAGATTTCTTTTTAGATTTCTTTTTTTTTGTCTTTTTAGATTTCTTTTTAAATTTCTTTTTAGATTTCTTTTTAGATTTCTTTTTATATTTTTTTGAACCATATTTTCCATTTAAAATATATAGTTTATCAAAAAAAATTTTTAATTTTTCTTTTTTATTATCTTCATCATCTAAACCATTAATATAATCTGTAATATATTCTCTACATAACATTGACATTGTTAAACCTTTATTATTCATTAAAAATTCTATTAATCTTAACATATATTCATATCTAAAATCTTCATCATAACTTAATTCTTTATATTCTTCTGTTTGTTCTATTAAATCTTCTATAACAAAATATATTGCATTATATTTTTTATCTACTATATTATGTCCAGAAAAATCTATTAAATTATTTAAATCTTTACTTGGTATATTTTTTAATTTTCCTTTTATATTATTAAATAATTCTCTACTTTGTTTTGAAGGATTTTTGTTTACAAATTTTTCTATATATTCATCTAAAATATTTTTAACTTCTTCTGACATATATATATATATATTATATTAATTAATATTAATAATTTTAATCATTTTATTTATTCTTTTTAACATATTTTCATTTTTAAATTGTATATTCCATTTATTTAATATTTCTAAAATTTCTATTTTATTTTTTATAATATATTCATTCCATTTTAATTTAATATCTTTTTTCATTTTTATATCATTAAAATCATTAAAATCTTGATCAACACTATGATCATCTATACTATATACTTTAATTCCATCTGTTATAAAATTTCTAGCACAATGATCATTTGCTCCAATAACTAATCTTAACATATAATTTTTAAATAATTCCATAAAATTTTCTTCATTTATATCATCAAAATTATAATTATTATTTTCTCCATTATAAATATATACATTTTCTTCTAATTTACTAGTTTTTAATTCTTTATTATTAAAATCATAATCTAATAATGAATCCATTTTCATCCAATTTTCTTTAAATATGTTAATAAATTCTACATTTAAATGATTAAATTCTAATACTTTTTTAATTTTTTCTGTTTTCATTATTTGTTTTCTCATATCACAAGTTATCGGACCTTTTAATACATATTTTTTATTATCTTTTTTATCTGTTACAAAATATACTGGTGGTTTTCCTTTACTAGTTATTAATTGTATCTGAACTATATTTTTATATCCTGGTATTATTTTTTCATATTTATCAATATTTTCTTTCCACATTTTATATAATATTTTTGTTTTACCATTGCCTAAATTCTTTTCATCATCTAAATATACTTTTTTACATTCTTCAGAAAATTTATCACCTTTATCACCATAAATATTTTCATTTACAACTAAACTATTATCAAAGAAAAACTTATATCCTTTAGTTCCTCCGGATACATGTTTATCCATAACCCAATTAGGTATACTATTAAATTTATTACCTTCTGGTATTTCAATATTTATATCATATTCTTGATTTAATTCAGATCTATTTTTTAATAATATATAAGATGCCCATACTAGATTATTTTTATCTGTAAAACTATATAATTTACTATATTCTTTAGTAATATATCCACGAATACTTTTATAATCATCTTTTCTAATAAATTCTGTTAATTTCATCGCTTCAATTAATTCTTCATCATCTGATTTTAGATTATTCATACTATAATGAAGTGCTAATCTAGATAACCAAGCACTATCATGTGTTTTTTTCATTCTACAACATATAAGTATATACTTAAATAAATCTTCATCTTTACATTCCATTATTTCTTTTGCTAATTTTAAATTACATATATCTTCATTTGTAACATAAACTAATCTTTTTCTTAAAGAATTAGGAGTGCCTTCTTTATATAAAATATTAGAATAATATAAAGATTCTTCTTCTAATCCTCTGCGAATACATTTCTGTATAATAGAATATAATAGACCGATACTTCCTTCACTTGTTTGTTTTCTTAAGAAAGCCATTATTTTTAAAATATAAAATTATTAATATTAATATTCAAATTTTTATATTTTATTATATAAAATGCAAGTAGATCAAGATTTAAAAGAACGTTTAAAAATTGGAGCATTATGGTTATTTCAAAGTTATAAAATAATAATGGGTAGTTTATTATTATTATTTGTTCCACAAAAATGTGAAGAATTAGTTTTATCAGATAAATCTAGTAGTAGTAATTTAAATGAATATGAATATAAGATATGTTCAGTATCTGATAATTTAAATAAAAAAGATGATTTATTTCATGATATTACATTGGGTTTTAACTTTTTATGTGTTGGATTATTTTTAATAACATATATTGTTGAATTACGCAGAGAAAATTGGTGTGTTAAAAATCTAGATATTAATCATGATTTCCCTGATAATCATTTAGATGATATTATAGATTCTAAACCTGAACTTAAAGCTGAATTATATAAAAAAAATAATAGATATTTTAAAATTACATCTATAACTAGTTCAGTATATATGATTAATTTATTATTATCATCTATTATCATTTATAATAATTATGTTGGTATTCAAGCTGTTACTAGTTATACATCATATGTTGCATTAATTTTATTAAAAATATATAATTCATTATTTATATCATATACTTCTTTAAAACAAGAAAAAGCATTATCAGGATATATTACTGAGTTCAGTTCATTTAATGTGTTTGATCAAGATTTAATTTTAAAAGATTCTAGAAAAATTTTACCTAAAGATGAAATTGAACTTAAAAATAATAAATCTAAAAAAAAAGTTTTATTTGACAATAAACCAGTTAAAAAATTAGAATTTAATGATTGTATTGATAATAATGATATTGATTTAAATGTAAATCCATAAATTTGATTAATATTTTCATAAAAATTTAAACTTAAAAATATGGAAAAATCACCTTTGAGATTCTTAGATAATGATGTTTCATATATGTTATGTGAACAAGTTAGAATTTCAAAAGAAGATAAAGCAAGACAATTTCATGAAAATAATTTTCAAAATTGTATTGATATTAATAAAGATAATCATTATTTAATATCTAAGATATTCAATGATTATATCAAACGTTGTTATGATTGTTGGTGGAATTTAGAATATGAAAGAAAATTTAATAAATTAATTAAACACAGAATATGTGTATATGAAGAAGAACTGAATGATTTTCTAGAATTAATAGAATTAAATAATGATATTATATAAATATAATTTGTAAATTTGAAATTTTTTTTAGATTAATCTAACTCAATCACAATGACAGGAAAGCATTTTAATCGCAAATTTGTTAATGAAATAATCGGAACACTAAAAAAGAATGGGTTTGAGTGTACTCCACACAAAAAAAATAAAAATAAATATAGAATTGGTAAAAATAATGGACCTTACGAAACATATCATTCAGGGGAATCTTGCTATCATCCTCTAAGACGATGGTTGAAATCTGAATATGATTTTGATTTAACAGAGTATTAATTTAAATCAATATTAATCTTTCATATAAATTATATATGGTATTAAATAAATACCTATGAATAATGTTATTATATTTGTTTTTTTTGATTTTGTGTTTAATAATGCTGATAAAATTATAGCATTTATTACTAATATTACATCACCTATAATTGCTGTTGAACCAAGATCTTTTGCATAATCTTTGAAAAAATCTAACATATTATTAGAACCTCTTGGTATATTTTTGAATAATAAATAAAACAATATATCATGTATTATACATAATCCTATACCTAATAATATAAATGTAAATAAATTAACTTTTATATTTAATTTATATACAATATATCTTAATAAAATCATTCCTAAGATTATACTAAACATATCAGCAATAATAGCAGATAATCTATATTTTTTATACCATAATTTTAATGTTTTCCCTGTAAATATTATTCCAGACATTGCTATGAATATAATTACTAGATCAACCCATAGATTTGCTGTAACAATTGGTAATAGTTCAGAATCATTCATAAAATTACTAGTAGGTTTGATTCCTATATTACTTAATACATATCCTATAACTAATGAAACAATAAGTATAAAATATTTAATCATTATATATTAGATTCACAAAAAAATAAATTTGAAATTTGTATACTCAAAAATTTAAAATAAATAACTGCTGATATTCATATCATGGTTTACACTGATCCTAAATTCAAAGCGAAGGACCGTTCCAAGAAATCATCGGCTCTATCCACCAAAAAACGGAGAGAACAATATAAAGGTCACCATAAAGACAATTACAAAAAGAAAAAATCCAACACTTCTCCTCTAGTTGAATGTTGTATCTGTTTAGGACATGTACCTAATACTTTAGATAACTCCGTTACTTGTGGAAATACTACACATTTTCTATGTGGAGAGTGTAAATTTCGTTGTAATGAAACAGGAAATACTAAGTGTCCTATGTGTCGCTCACATAATATTAAAAATCCTGTAGCACGCGATGTTGAAATAACTGTATATGAAAATGGTGATAAAATACCTAAAACAAAATATTGGTTCAAAGAAGATTCAATGGCACCTAAAGTTCGTCGTAAATTTATTCGTAATGGTGGACCTTATGAGTCTCCTTTTGGACAGAATACAAATAGAATCCGCAGAGAAATTTCTACTGGAACTGGGCGCGCTAGTGGTCGCCCAACTTTATACCTACCACGAAGACATAATAATCAAGATTGGTTATCAAATGATCAAGTAATTAATGAATATAATGGTATGGACCTTGATGATCATATATTAGATTACATTTAAATTAGTTTAATAAAATTTGAATTTAATAAAATATTTTTTTTAAAAAATATAAATATGGAGTTAAATTGTCAAATTCATCCAGATATTGAAGTATTAAACGCATATAATAAATTATATCCATGGATTCCCAATGGATCACAAATTAGACCCACTGATAAAAATATAGAAATGAAAAATATACTAATTGAAAAAATCAAAAATGAATATAATTCTATGAGAGACTATATTCTTATTTCTATATTTAATTATAAATTTTATAAAAATAAAGATAAAAAATATCAATCAATTGATAATGATATTAAATTAAATAAACTTGAAGTATGTAGATTTAAATACAATGTTAATGATTCTACATTTCATTATATTATGTGGTATACTTGTCATAAAAATGATTTAATTCCTAAAGAAATTAATAGAGATATTCATAGAAGTATATATAATATTTTAGGTACTGATAAATTTAAATATGTTTATTATGAAAATCCCAAAATGTCTGTCCCATCTATCTATCATATACATATTTTCTTTGTAAGATTATAATTTATAAATTTGAATTTTATTATTATTTTTTTTAATAATAATAATGGTACTTACACGAGCACAAAAAAAACAACAAGATAATAATATGACAAATGAAGCTGCTAAAACACTTGTTAAAATATCTAATACACCGGTTTATATTAGACAGCGTAGAAAAAAAAATGCTATTGAAGAAGACATTAATAAAGTTCGTGAAGAGTTTGTAATGACTAACCTTATAAATGATTATAATTCTATTCAAGAATCTCTTAATAAAACATTAATAGAAACTATTAAACATCTTGATCAAGTTAATATTAGAATTAATCAAATTAATCAAATTATTTCTGAACTCAATTTATCTTTTTGAATATATATGAATAAAATATTCCATCATTCAATTCTTTATCTAAATATAATATATTATGTTTTTTTATTTTATTTTTATCTTGTTCTCTTTTAAATTTTAAAATTGTTAAATATTCTATTCTATTTTTAAAAAATTCAATATTATTTAATCTAAAAATTGTCATTATTAATTTATATTTTAAAAAAAATTATTATTATTATTATTATTATTATTATTATTAATTATTTTTTGTTTTTATATATTTTATATTTTTGTATTTATTGTTTTTTCATTTGTTTGGACTTGCTGTATTTGTTCATGTATGAATTCGCCGTCTGTTTAGTCGTATCGACCTTGTTAGATTTCTTTGGGTAAACTACTTCACCAGTCTCCAGGTAGATTCTGTACATTTTCATGCCTTCCTCAAACTTCTCTGGTGGTTGTTTTGTTTCTGAGATCATCCACCCAGGACGGTAACCTTTGTCCCATTCTCGGCTAGACGGCATTGCGACGAACTTTGTCTTCTTGAGCGGTTTATCTGTCAACTCATTTAGGAAGTTGAGACGCGCATTAGCGGGTGTTGTTGCTACCACAGGCACAGATGGAGCGGTGCGAGATGCCGAGTGACTTGGTAGTTCAATCGTACGCGAAGTATTAAGCGGTTTAGGAGTGTTCTTGGGGATACGCGATCCGGACGCATAAGGATGACTGCTGCGGTTGGAACCACGCTTCTGCCATCCAAATGATGAAGATTGAGGTTGAGAAGAACATCCAAAGGCGCTCTTGAATGCTTCAGCACGCGAGTTTGTGTCCATATTCAATTAGTTGATTGCTTTAGTTCTTTGGTCAATCGTGACTTTAAACTGATTTATGAACAAATATAATTTTCATTTCAAATTTATTTAATGAATAAATTTGATAATTTATAATTTATTTATAAAATAATATGTCTATTGAAAAAAAATTTGTTCAAGATGTTTATGATAAAATATCTGATTCATTTTCAGATACTAGATATCGTACTTGGACATGTGTTGAAGATTTTCTAAATAAAATACCTGATAATTCTAAAGTTGCAGATATTGGTTGTGGAAATGGTAAAGCAATGATATATAAATCTAATTTAAATTTTAAAGGTTGTGATTTTAGTAAAAATCTAGTTCAAATATGTTTAAATAGAGGTTTAAATGTAATTGAAGGTAATGTTTTAAATATTCCATTTAATGATAATGATTTTGATTATACAATATGTATTGCTGTAATACATCATTTATCTACTAAAGAAATGCGTTTAAAAGCAATTGAAGAATTAGTTCGAATTACTAAATCTAGTGGAGAAATATTCATTTTATGTTGGGCTATGAAACAAGACACAGATTCTAAAAGAAAATTTACTGAACAAGAAAATTACATAGATTTCTGTGATAAAAGTAAAAAAATATTAGGTAAAAGATATTATTATATTTTCCAAAATCAAGAATTAGAATCATTATTACCTAAGAATGTTGAAATTATTAAATCATTATATGAACGTGGTAATTATGGTATAATTATAAAAAAATTATAATTTATTTAAGATAATTTAATAATTCAGTTCTTTTTTTGATTTTTTCTTTTTTAGATTTTTTCTTTTTAGATTTTTTCTTTTTAGATTTTTTCTTTTTAGATTTTT
>Ga0180120_10000791_pt1 | contig 16264 bp, 36 predicted proteins | sample CPBDNA_3_FD_129677 | JGI IMG/M metagenome (GOLD analysis project Ga0180120, IMG submission 129677) | Freshwater to marine salinity gradient microbial communities from Chesapeake Bay, USA - CPBay_Spr_31_0.2_DNA (version 2) (version 2) | ecosystem: Environmental > Aquatic > Marine > Coastal ... | reverse complement strand
TTTATTTGATAAGTGGCAATCACAACAAAAAACAAAAGACACCTCTATGGAGAGTGTCCCTGAGCCTACAGAGGCTCCTGGCAAAGGATCTATGAGTTCTTTTGATGCTTGGAACAAGTCAGTAGGTGGACCAGAGGCTGATTTAGGTCTTGTTGTTCCAACTACAGATATTGATGCAGAGCCTAGTCTCTGGGAAAGTCTTAACACACCTACTGCTCCACAAGAATGGGATTGGACAAACGTAGGGCTATCTACAGCTATTGGTGCAGGAGTAGGTACTGCTATTGCTCCTGGTCCTGGAACTGTGGGAGGAGCTGTTTCTGGGTTTGCTAGTGGGATGGCAGGAGAAATGTCAAGGAGATCAGGTAATAGACCTCTATATACATTTGGGCTAGAACTATTTGGTGGGGCAGGTCCTGCTGCAGGTAAAATGTTACTACAAAAAGGAGTAAAATCCCTTGGAGTATTTTTACCCTATAAAGGACAAAAGGCAGTAAACTTATTTGCTTCTAGCACTCCAGAACAAAAAGCAATCATTGCTGCAAAAAGAGCTAGCTTTGGAGATGATGTTTTTGATGGGTTATACTCTACTAAGCACACAGATGCTTTAAATGTTGTGCTTCGGGAAAAGCTATTTAAGCAAGGGATAAATGTAGGAGAGAATCAAAAAGCTTCTGATGTATTTAGGGAAACATTATTTAAAGATATTTTTAAAAGATCAAGTCAAGGAACAGCCCCAGAATTAGGGATAGATTCTTTTACTCGTTCTCCTGAGGTCACTGATTTGCTTTTAGGGCAACTACTTAGACTTCAAAAAGTAGGTGATATTAAAAAGCATGAGGTCGTTCATATTAAAAAGATTCTTGATAGCCTAGTAGACACTGATGCTACAGTACGTGCTATGGCACCAGATAAGCTTATTAATTTAATACAAAGTGGTGGGTCTTATAGTGGTCTTGTTAAAGGAGAGGTTCAACGTAAGATTGGTGATCCTGCACAAAAGGCTTTAAAAGAGGCATTTGATGCTTATCTTGAAAGAGTGACTGGTGCGAAAGGTTATAGTGTCCTTAAAAACATTGAGCAACAAGAGTTCATAGCTCTTGCTCAAGACTCCATTCCAACTATTGTTGACACTGGGTTTAACTTTGGAACTAAGGCTTTTTCAAATGCTTTAGATAATATTGCTCAATCCCCTACAGGTAAACAAGAGTTTGTTAAAGCTATCAATCAACACTTTGCTAACTTTGGTGAAGCTATAACACAACAAGGTAAAACCGCAGGTAGGGAAATAAGTAGAGAGACTCTAATGAAAGAGTTTCATAGGTTGAGACCTGCAATAGAAAAGTCTGGAGTTATGTCTAAAGAGGCTATTATAGCTCTTAGAGAAAAACTGTTAAGACTTCCTGGTCAGGTTAAGAAGCAGCAATGGATGAACTCCGCTGCAGATTTAATTAAAAAAGCAACAATTGGGTCAATGTCTGCTGAAATGGCTAATCAAGCCTCAGATAAACCATTATTTATGTTATAAAGCATTTTAAGAGCCTATGACGCAATATCTAATATTTTGATACCACAACATAGGCTTACTTAAAATAACGCAACAGAGAGCGATTATGGAAGCTCTTTTTGAGAGATCCATGCAAATTGTAGCGTAAATAACAAAATGTCTAATAAAAGGACATTTACTGCTTGCCCATCTTCTGTATTACCTCCAGTTACTTGAAAACCTAGAGACAATCCATAAATAGGGTAGAAAGTTATCATCATAATTCACATGAACCTCCTGAACAAGCTAAATTATCTTTAGCTTCTGTTAAATCATCGTGTTCGATTACTTTTGTTAAGTCTATACTTTTGAGGTATTTATATAGCCTATCAAATGTAGCCTTATCACAATCTTCAAATGGTGCCTGAATATAAGTTCCACCATCATAAGGTAGCACAGAGATACCCGTGTAGTTATGACGATTCTCCCACATCCATTTACCACATGATTCCCACTGGTTGTCTTTCAAAGAGATAGTACACGATACATTGTGTTTATTGTCTCCATGATTATGACCACCATCTATCCATTCTAAATTAAACCTTTTAACTCTTTCTAAAATAGCTTTATATGATTCTGTTCTTAAGATGGCATTGTCTGGTGCCTTCTGTGGGAACGACATAACAGCCTCAAGATGAGGTTTAAATTGGCAATCCTCGATAAGCTGAGGAACAGTATTTATCATATAAGTATATAAAGGTTCATTCTTACCAACCCTCATACGTCTAATATAGTAATCATTATGCCAAGCATGGATACCTGAACTAGATCCTAATACAAGACTAGTTGTACCTGCAGGCTTCACTGTCGTGATCCTAGCAGACTCGTTAATGCCTATGAGGTTAGCCACACGAGTATTCTCTAGTTTAGTTACTGCTGAAGCTTCTTTTAAGTCTAGCTCCAAGACTCCTGCAGAAGCAATGCCGGTCATACTTACGCCTAACAAGGCATCTTCTTCTGAAGTTTCTTTCCACACACTCCGTAGATAATGGAAGTCTGTGTAACCTGCTTGTAGAGTGCCAATAAAAGTTGCGGCTTTAACTCTATTGTTTAATTCTTTTTGTGTCTTAACATCACTTACGTTTACCTCTACTAGATTACAATAGGAGTTAGGACGTAAGCTAATCTCAGCACAAGGGTTAGTTCCAACATCATGGTTATTAGTCCAGAACACTCCTGGTTCTCCTGAACCTGAGTCTTCTACACGTTTCCATAGTGTCTTCCACTCTGCTTCTGTCATGGTCTCTCTGTTTAACGACACAGAGTTATTAGCTCTACCTCGCTGCGGATTAAGTTCCCACCAGTCGCCACTCTTAGCTGAGAGCATATCTAAATCATCTTTGTCGAACAGACTAATTAACGCTGCACGTCTAATTCCACCAGATAGCACTGCATCAGCTATATGACAAATCATGTCATGTACCTCTATAGGCTTTAACTTTCTACCGATAGAGTTGTTTAATACTGCTCTTAAGTTATCTAAGCACAGTCTTAACGGATCAGGACCTGGTGCTTTACCACCAGAGGTAATGAGCCTAGAGCCTTTAGGTCTAACATCTCTAAAGTCAAAGTTAGGGTCTGCCTTACCAGTTGTATAGGATTTAATTAATACTTTAACTGCATCAGCCCACCCTTCAATCGAATCTCCTACTAAGAACCTTCGTGTTTTATTAGACGGACCAACAACGACAGGGAGTTTCTCTGTGTGTCTGCTTTGAACGCTAAAGCCCACTCCAGATCCACCAAGTAAGTTAAACATTGTCTCACTGAAAACGGCAGGGTGGTCGACAGGGGAATAAGCACAATTGAACATGCGGTTATTACTAAGCTCGATAGGAGCCCCACCAAACTGTAGACTCCGCATAGAAGGGAGCACTTGACGATTGAACACATACTTATAAACATCTTTAATCTCCTGCTTTAATTTAGGGTACTTTCTAATGTGCATTACCATGTTACGTTCTACTAGCTCTTCCCACGTCTCACGACGTTCTGTTTCTGGGACATACTTTGCATATTTATTAAATATAGTGATGTCCGATAATATCTTTTGACTTTTGTCCATAATCTGTCTCTTTCTGTTATCGTTAATCTTCTGGGAAGTATTCCCCTAGCTCTAGTTCTTGCATAAGTCTATCATAGTTTTCTTCTATAATTTCATCAAAAGCATTTACTAGATCGTAGGATGTGATTCCCAATATTTGTATTAAATCTACCTCGTCTACCTGTTCAGCAAGCTTTTCTTTTAGTTCATTTAGTGTTAGCATTTTCTAGCTCTTTCAAAAGGTTGGCATAGTGGATTATTTTATCAAGGTCTTTAACTCCACCCTTGTCTCTCCAACGAATTGCATACTTAACAATACACCCCTCAATGAAAGGTATATTGTTTTTATGTATGAACTCTATTGGCTGTATTACATAGCTCTTGTAATGAGAGCCCCCGACTTGGTTCTCGAGGGCTTTAGATGATGTTGACAAATTTCTCTCCTACTTTAACTCCAAGGTTTTTCTTTTCTCTAAACCATGAACCACACTCTTGGCATTGCCTACGTTGAAACTTGCTAGAGTTGGTATAAGAGAACCCTCGTTTCTGATGGTGTGTTCCACCACAGTTAGGACAGACTAAATCTTCATCATTAAATAAAGACATATTGATGTGATTCTTGCACCAAGGTTTCATAACTTCATAAACCTTTTCAAGGAGTATAACGTCATTCTTGTTATATTCTTCCATGACAGCCCAAGCTTCTTTATCTTTACCCATACATTTGAGCCATAGCTCATGCCCTTGATGGGCAGTCTTCTTTCCCAAACCAAGTTGTTGAGCTACATAGTCTAACTTATTAGAGACAAAGCGAAACTGTCCCTTAGCTACTCTTAGTAGATCAATTTGTTTTGAGGGAGAAGGTGGGTGCATACCTGCAAGTAAGAACTCCTTATTAAGCGTAGGAATATCAAACTTAGCACCATTGTAGTGAATGATAGCATCTGCTTCGTCTAACAATTTATGTACAGACTTTAGCATCCTCTTGTGAGAGGTCTTAACAAAGCTATCAAACATTACCTCGTCTTCACCTAACCACTTCGCTGCATAGCAAATGGTTCTACCAGTCTCTAACAACTGGTTTGTTGGTGAAATGTTTTGTTGCCAGATACCCCAGACCGAGGCAGTATTTGGCGAGGTCTCGATATCGACCAATAATATTTTAGGACTCATTGCGTTTTTCCTTTAGATATTTATCGTGATCTTCTTGTACAAGTTCATCACGCCACTCAACTTTAGCTTTGTGCTGCTCTATGGCAGCCCCATTACCATTGTTAAATTGGTTTGCATTAGGCTTTGCTCCAAAGATACGTTCCCAATTATCTTCAAGCTTTTTGTCTGTTACTAGCCCTTTTGGTCGTTGTCTACTTCCCTTACTCATAGACTAGCTCCTTTACTATCTCTTAAATGAATAACTCTCTTTTTAAAATTGTCAGGTAAGTAAATATACTCTTCTAACAAACATCGAGACTCTACTTTGTCAGGTATGTTTAACTCCATATACAGGTCTGCTTGATCGCAATCAACAAAATGCCCAATGTATTTAAAATCTGTTGGCATACTAACAACTGATACTACTAACACAAACTTAGCTAACATAACTTCCTCCTGTAAGAAGCTTAGTGCCCTTGCTTTATCTCTATTATTAAAAAATCAGAGTTAGATATGTAACCATCTAAGTCTGAATCTATATTAGCATAGAAGACTTCTTTAGCATGGACTTCTGTCTCAGCTTCAATCGGAACCTCATACTCAATGGTTTCTTGGCATTTAATAATAAATACACTCATTTGGTTCCTTTCTTTTTGTCTCTAGCCTTTCGCTCAGTAGCCGTTTTTTTATCATGACACTTACTACATAAAACTTGTAGGTTCTCTTTACTGCAATAGAGTCTTTTAACAAATGTATCCCAGTCTTTAAAGCCTTCTTTGGGGCACACTACGGGTTTGATATGATCAACATTAACTGACTTAGCAGGGTAGTCTTTCTTACACTTAGCACATTTATAGTGCATAGCTTGTCTACCTGTTGCTTTGTTGACCTTCTTACCTACAAAAGATTCCTTAAGAGTCTCATACTTCGGTGGGTACCTACGATAACCACCTCTTAAAACTGAGGTTATAAACGATTTAAGTCTTCCCTCAGTCCATGGTTTCTGAGCCATTAGCTAACCTTTCAAAATGAAGCTTAAAGCTATCATCTAAACTTCTTAAAATATATAGACAACTAGCGTTCATAATGAATTCATCATCATGACCATAAGCTCCTCTAACTACATTAAACATCTCTTGCTCTGTGGTACAGCCTTTAAGCATTTTATTTGCTGTCTTGTTACCAATGCCTTTAAGACCTTTGATGTTATCTGAGGTATCTCCTTTTAAACATTGTTCATAAAAAAGTCTTGAGCCTTCTAGTTCAGTTTGTTCAAAGAACGTATCTGGCTTAGACCACCCTTTGCCACTTATCTCCCATTGGAAATGTCTCCCTGGAATCATGGCTAAGTCTTTGTCTAAAGAACAAATAATAGTATCTTCAGTTTGGTGTATGCCTAGCATGTCATCAGCTTCTAGGTCTTTTTCCGCTAGTTCAGCGTTCATAGACTCCATAGCGTATTCTCTTATGGCATGCAGATGCTTAGGTCTTTCTGCTTTCCTGTTTGCTTTATACTCAGGATATACAGTATTACGGAAATTAGTTGATCCAGTAAGAAAAGCCCTGTAACTATCAGCACCTGTCTTGTTCAGAATATTATCGAGTAATTCTTCTGCACGATAGATGGCAATATTTACAGGGTCATTTTCAGCACTAGCAGAACATCTAAAACATACTAAATCCATGTCTATTAGGGCTAGTATAATGTTCTCCTAGACGGGTATATCATCAGAGAGGTCGTCAATAGACGGGGCACTCTCAGTAGAGGGGGTTCCAAACACATAAGCTTCCATCTGCTTGGCTACTGAAAGTACCTCATCCACCTTGACACTCTTACTACCTGCAGTTAGGAGGTTCACTGCATTAGCGATAGAACTCTGTCTTACAATATACACTTGACGTTTAGCACGTTCATCAGAGGTCTCATAGTTGCTACCTGTTACTCGAGTAGTTGCCTTTGAGGTTGAAGCACTCGAGTCTGATTTAGGAGGTGCCTCTCCTTCTTTAGCAATGTTCTTCCATTGCCAATAGCCGTTGTCATCTTTAAATGTTTCAATGTCCAAGCGGTCATCTTTTACATAGTCTTGTATAGACTTAAATACTGCAGGGTTTGCAAAAGACATAAGCTTCTTGCCTTGCACTTGTCCTGATTCGTTTCTATAACTTACTTCTAAAGACTGATAAGACCCACGTTGTGTCTTAACTGATTGGGGTTGTCCTACGTCTATTAAAGTTACTATCATTTATATCTCCTAATTAATTTGTGTCTGTACTAATATTATACCATTAATAAAAAAGTTGTCAAGCTTTTTCCCAAACTTTCATGTCCTTCCAATTGGGACCTATTTGTACCTCAGCTTTCATAGGAAGATTAAACTCTACTCCAAACATCTTCTTAAAATTCATTGGTACATCTTCAAACACTTGCAACATCATTGCAGATAACTCATCGACTAAACTAGCCTCACAATCAATAATGATTGAATCGTGAACTGTGTTCACTAACTTAGCACTCGGGTACTTACCCTTCATGCGGTTGAACAATGAAACTCTAGCTATAGTCATCAAGTCTGCCCCTAACCCTTGAACTGGATAGTTTAGTATCGTAGTCCTAGGATATTTCTTTTTACCATACTGCATGGTAGGCTCAAAGTCATACTCCCTACCTGTTGGTAATGTAACCTTTTTCTTTTGTATAGCCTCTTGCACTAGCTTAATGTGCCAAGTATGTAACCCTTGGTACTTTGCATAGAACTCATCTATAACCTTCTGCCAAAACTTCTCAGACTTACTTACCTCTGCAAAGTTTGGATCGTTAGCATATGAGAAAGCAGATCCACCATAGATAAGTCTAAATACAAAGGTCTTTGCTATCAGTCTTGATGGCAATCCAAACCTTGTTTGATTATCTGTGTGCTGATCTATCTCATTCCAAATCTCTTCTGAAGCCACTTTATCTTGGCTTAGAAAACTTGCACATCTCCATTCTAGTGCTGAAGCATCCCCTTGAATTAACATTAGTAGCTCACCACTAAACTACGGACAATCATGTCCCTAGTCCCTGGAGAAAGGTGGTTTAGTACCATGTCGATACCATCCATACCAAACTCGTGTGCAATTCCTTCAAGGCGTGATTGTGCTTCTATAATCCATGCCTCATCGTCATCTGTAATCATACTGCCTCCTTGTATCTTGAGAAAAATAGTTCTTTTATTTCTCCATCAAAATTTTGTAGATTCGGTCTCGAGGAACTAAGACGACCAGTTCTAGCAACACACTGGTTGAGTTGCCCATGTAGTTTACCTTCAAGCCAACCTTGAGATTGTCTGAGTTCGGGCAGTCCTTGATAGTAAGTTCCTCTACGCTTTTCAAGTCCACTCCGTTTAAGGATACGTCCAATAATTTCTTTAGCATCTTTTGTACCCCGAAGACTTCTAAGCGTTTGTTCATCTGTGCTGAAATATCCATCTTTCTTTAGTTCACTCCCTTTTAATGGTTCTACTAATCTAGGTAAAGTATAAGTATAGTCTACCCATCCAAATTTATCTTCGCCTTTTCTAGCACCTGTCTTGTAAACTCCCACAAGCTCTTTCTTAGGTATTGTAATGTCACCTCCATACAATAGGCAACTAAGATGATCGTTGCTATTAAAGTTAATATCAGCCACACCACAAATACCCACAAGCTCAAGATCAATCTTAGCAAGTTCTTCTTCCATTTCTTTGCCAAGTTTAATAGACGTTTGCTCATCATACAAAATACCATTGTATTCCATCTCCTCTAAAACCAGTAAGTCTTGGTTATGTAAACTAATAAGGCGTTGCCTTTGTGCAGAACATTGAGAGACTTCCTCTAGTTGCTTGGTAAAGACTTGGTAGGTTACCTCTAAATCTTTAATCAAGTACTCCTCTAGGAGGTCTTTAGGAATGTCAGGTGTATTGATACCTTTACTCCAGTACTCATCATAGACTACATCTAACTTCTGCTCTAACCCATAATGCTCTGCTACTTTGTTTAAAGACGGATAAGGTGCAGATTGGTTCTGAAGAATAAAATGTACTAACTGTCCATCCCATACCTTCTTAGCAGAAAAGTCTATGCCATACTTCCTAACCCAATGTAAGTCGAACTTAGCATTGAAAGCAATAATACAATCATGGTCATCTATGATCTGTTGTACTTTCTCTAAGCTTTCCCTGTATGGAGTATCTGAATACTCAATGTCGAAGATATGGTTAGTTGTACCATCGTACAGTCCTATATAACACAATGTGTTATTGACTGAGAAAGGGCTACCCTTATTATCTGTGGTTGTTTCTACGTCTAAAACAAGATACTTAGTCATCACTCCTCCAATTAATAGTTAGGTAGGTTTCACAAATAGGGCATTGGTATACAGAAGCTACTTGGTACTCAGGAGTCTCGTCTAGATCATCATCTCCACTCCAAATTAATTCTACATCTTTGCACTTAGGGCAGGTAATCATTTCTTTTTCTCCTTGTGGTTCCTACAATACCCATGACTGGTTAAAAAGTCCAATGCACACCACCACTTCTTAAGGTCAAACACTTTGCCTTCCTCTCCACAAACAGAACATACTCTTTTTTTAGATGTCTTCATAGTTAATAAATTGTTTTCCGTAAGAGAACAACAACTCCTTTTTAATTAAGTAAGCAATTTTTGAATGAGTATCACCACGTCCTGTAAACTTAACTGTTCGTAGTTTATTCTCTTCAATACATTTTTTAATCTCGCTAGGTTTAATCCAAACAAAAACATTGTCATCATAGAAAATCCAATAGTCTGCTTTAGTAGTCATTAATGCAGAGGGTTTACCAAACATTTCTATTTCAACTACAATGTTTCCTGTTTGGTTACTCATTGGATCATACTTAACCTCAATACCTTTTTCAACCTCAGGTATCCAAAGGTCATACTCTTTACAGTAGCCTTCAATACGATAAGTCTTAGGATACTTATTTTGTATTCTTTGTAATACAAGGTTTTCTACTTTGATTCCTCTGCTCAAATCTTTTCTAAATGTCTTCATAACGAGCAATCTCAGGTTTAATTATAACGTCAAGTTTACCATGACGTAGATCAGGGACAGAATCTTCATCCCCACCTAGTTTGTTCTTACTGATGTTTAAGTGTCGAACATACTCCATGCCCTCTTCGTTACCCTTACCAATACCTAATATCCAGTCAGCCTCAGCTTGTTTGGCGGTCTTAGCATTTGCAACGTGTCCCATGTTTAGCCACTTAACTCCTTCACCTTGTCCATCAGCTTGACATACTCCGATAACTGGAGCATAAGTCTTAGCTAGTTCCCTAGCCCATTGATAGATAGCACCTAGTGTAAGGTCAGTCCTAGCCTCCTCAAATCCTTTTATCTTGTCAATCTGATCGAAGATAATTAAACTTGGCTCCATTGCCTCACAAACTTTTTGAACATAGTTCTTATGTATAGAAGCTGAATCTACTATTTTAAGATTCCTGTTGGTAAGGTCTAAGTATTGTTGTTTGTAACCTGCAATATTAGAGAACAGTTGGGCTTGGCTTACTCCCAGAGTAGCTTGTATACATCGAATCATCACCTTCTCACCTTGCTCTTCGTTGTTGAACCAAAGAATAGGCTTGTCAGTTTGTTGTACCATATGGGTTGCCTCACTTGCTAGGAATGTAGTCTTACCTGTCTCAGGTCTAGCAAATACAAAACCAAAGTCCCCTTTTCTTAAGGATCCTAGGGACTTGTTTAGACAAGGCATCCTCCAACGCAATCCCTTGGTTGCAATTTGTTGAGTGTGTAGAAGCTCTAAGTCATCCGTTACAAACTCAATCTCTTCAGCCATGGGTTTCTCAACGTCTAGCTTTTCCATGTGGTCTAAGATGTCTTGAAAAGACTTATAGCCTTCAGTAACTTCTAAAGAAAGCTCTGCCAGTCTATGGGCGTTTACTACTTCCTGTTGTTTCTTGAGATACTCCTCAATCCTGTCAGTGTCAATTTCAAGAGTCCTTAGTCTCTCGAAGATACCTTCAAAGACTTCTTTCTCGACTGGCTTAAGGAATGGATATTCAGAAAAGAATTTTAGTTCTAGATCATCTACTGTGGAGTCTTCCTTAGAAGACGACTCATGTAGTTTATTGAGTATTAATAATAGTTTATTAAGTTCTTTATTATTAATAATTATAAAACTAATATACTTGTTGTATATTAGTTTATTTAATAAATACTTTATTATAATTAATTCTGTCATATCTTTATCCCCTTGTCAAGTAATTTTTTATTTATTTCTTCTGTTGTGAAATCTTTAGGGTCTTTACTAGCCCAAATGATGTTCACTTTGTCAAAGTATATCGAAGCTTTATTAGCTTCTTTAAGTACTTCTTTTTGTTTATCTGGATCTAACCATATAGCTAAGTTAGAAAATTGCTTAGAGAGCCTTAAAATAAGTTCTAGAGGTATGATTGAGTTATGTATAGCAACTGCAGAACATACCCTTGAAACTTTTATTGCTGATATTGCATCTTCTACAATAACAATCCAATCTTTTCCCTTGCTAAAGATTTTCTCGTTACCTTTAATCACTCCTCTAGTTATGTATTTGGCACCCATGCCAGTAAAGTTTCTAGCGTTCTGAAACTCTCCTCCATCAAATACTAAGAAATTAGAGTCATCCCAAAAATAGTTGTCATCTATTTCATTGTTTGTTAGTCCGTATTTCTTTAGATAAATCATACCCTTATCGCCAAAACTTAAAGCACGATTAAAAAACTTACTAGGCTTTTTAGGTATTAAGCTTTGTCTGTGCTTTTCAACTATATCGCCTCTATCATAATACCCACAAGCAAAACAATACTTATGAGTATCAGAGTAGATAGCTAAGTTGTTTCCACTTCTATCGTTGCCCATGTTAGCACACCTAGGACAACGCTCATTGCTTAAAAAATGACTCATTGATCTATACTATCATCATCATAGAAATTGTCAGGTGTTAATAAATCCTCACGTTCAGTGACAACGATGTCCTTGGAAATTGTTGAATAGCAGTAATTACACAAATCGACAAACTCCCCAGTTGCCTCGCTTTTTCTAGTACTTTCATAATCTGATAGGAGCTTGTCACATGCAATACATCTCATAGTAATCCTTTTTGTAAATAAAGTTGTTGCAAAAACAGTTATAACATAAATGATTGCAAAAGTCAATGCTTACAAGGGATCACCCTGAGAGAGGTTTAACTTCTTCTTCTCAACCTCGTCAACGTGATAGAGCTTTGTAACTGCTCCAACTTCCTTAGCCAAGCTAAAGGGAAAGTTACCATTGTTAAAACGTTTATTAACTTCCTTCTTGTTTGGTGCTTCGATATCTACCTCATAAGCAATTTCTTCTGTGTAAGTAACAGTAAATTTTGGCATTATGCCTCTCCTTTTGAAATTTGATGTATGTCAATACATTCTTTTTTAGTTTTTAAAAAGACTGAGCCACCCTTCTCGATGCTCTCATATAAATGAAAGTTCTTAGCATGGCAATGGTAGTTTTTCTTTTGTGCAAGCTTAAGGGTAACCAATAAAATTGCAATGATTACCCCTAGCACGACTAAGTAAAAAAGGTTAGGCTGTCTCATCTTCTGGCACCTCCCTTACATCGTCAGTTTGAAAGCCTACCCTGTCCACCTCGTCTCCCACCTCTTCAAGAGAATACATTAGTAAAGCTTCTGCCTCCGTAGGAGCCTCGATAACAGTCTCGTAAAGTACTGTTTCACTTGAGTAAACAATAAATTTAGCCATTTAACACCTCCAAAAATTTAATACGATAATCGTTTCTGTCTTCTGCCATGTTTGCATACTCTAGGTCTGCTAGATGCTCATCAAGCTCATCTAAAGCCTCGCCAAACGATTTAAATACAGTTGGTGTACCATCGGTATGCCACGTGTTGACCCAACCATCACAGATTGTGTAAGTTTGAACTTCATACATTATACTTCCTCCACTTCGTTTTCATCAAATTCGACGTGCAAGTAATCACTCAAGTCTTTAGGTCTAAAGTGTTTTACTGAGCCATCCCTGTTTAAGACCTCTTCGCCTGTCTCGGTGTCAACCTTAACAATAACGATGTCTCTTACTTCATACGCATACTCTTTGTCACAGTTCATTCGTCATCCCCCTCGTAATCGCCTATATAATATAAGCCGTTGTTGTAACGATACTGAGCATCATCCCTTGCCAGTATCCAAGCCTCTTCGCTTGAGTGTCCATCGTTAGTAAACATCTCATGAGCCTCATGTTCTAGGTTCTCAATGATTTCCGCTTTGTCAATTATTGTACTCATTCTACTACCTCCCATTCATCAAAATTAGGCTCATGCCTTGGATCGTTCTCTTCCTTCTGTTGACGTTCAAAAGCGATTTCATCCTCATCGCCATGACAGTCATTAGATTCTTTTATTGCCATGCTATTCACCTCCTAAATAAACAGTATTATCATATGATCGACTAACCTCAGCCCATCCACTTGACCCACCATAAGATACGACAGGGAAATTGTCAAGCTTTTTATAGACAACTCCCTTGATCGTAAACCGCTCTAAAATCTTATCCTTTGGGTAAAATAGCTCAGCCAGTAAACAAGACTTCCTCGCCCTGTAGTAGGTTAGCTTGTGACCCTTTTCGCTTACCACCTCCCCACTAGTCACCATGCTACGTAGTAACGTGACTGTTTGTTGATAGGTGTACCCTAGCTCTTTGGCAACTTCTGGGATGCTTTTGCGACCCGTTGCTAAAAACTTTCTAACCTTGTCCTCAAGACTTGGCATATTATTCCCCTTTCATAGTTAAAATTAGACCCACTGCTACAAATAAAATTACTAGACTACCCATTAGTTGACCCATAAATACCGCGACTGAGTCCTCCATACTAACCCCGACCATGGTGAAGCCTAGAGTTAGAAAAGCAAATAGTATTGATGCAATAAAGCTAAATGTTGGCATGTTCATTCGTGACAATCTCCTAAAGTTATTTTAAAATCCTTACAAGGTTTACCATCAACTAAATAATTAATGGTCTCTATCTTAGGCTCATAGGTTTTACCATCGACCTCGATAGATATAAACCTATCTTCAAAGGTCCCTATATCACTCCCATGCACCTCATACACTTCATTGATGCACCTATTTAACTGCTCTTGAAATTTGTAATATTGCATTAGTTTGTCCCCCATTCGATTGCCTCATAATTAGTGACCGATTCGCCGAATACCTTGGCAACCTCAATCTCAACAGCTCCATTCTCATGACCTACGACAATGAACCCCTTAAATTTTCCATCTACCCATATATCAAAGTATCTAGGTTTCATATTAAAACTCCCTTATTAAAATTAGTCTCATCAGTACAGTCATAAACTGTAGACCACGCCCTCCAACGTGGTTTCGACTTGCCTTAGTTATGCGTTATCTTATCCCCGATAGTTGTTTAATTTGCTCAAGTTGCAACTGTAACTGTTCTAGAGTGTACCCTCTATCCCAATCTCTATCCCCTTCAAATATCTCTACCCATTTGAGTAGACTACCACTAAATGCGAATCGTTTTTCCATGATTATACCTCTCCATATTTTAATAGTTTACGTGCATTAATTAAAGCAAATATTTTTTGCTCAGCCTTCCAAGCCTTAGTACCTTCACCTCTTAACTCAAGGCTCCCCCTTATTGGTAAGAGCCTGTTAATTTCTTTCTCTAGTACCTTACAAGCTACGCTCGTATCAATTTTATCTAGTCTCATGTTAATCCCCTATATTAAAAATGTCTAAGTAAAGTGTTAAGTCCTCAATAAACCAATCAACGTTGTTCCATTTTGAGCCATCACCTTTGGTGTTGGTAAACCTTACATTCCTTACATAATGTTCAGCACTTATTTTGCTTTCAAAAGCCTGAATAGGTACCGCCCGTTGAAATGTAGAACCCTCGTAAACTTCTTTCATTACTAAGTAAACTTTCTTTTTAGTTTCCATTTTTGATTATCCTTTCATTTTTAAATTGGTTCATATAATTTTCAATCTTTCTAGCCTTGATAAAATTAGTTTCATACTTTTTTAACATAAAGAAATTAACCCATACATTAAATTCTGCATCCGTTTTATTTCTGTTGTTGTGCAATATTTCCATTATTCCTCTCCCTCAAATTCGTTTAGTCTAGCCTGAAATTCTTTGTATACCCTCTCAGCAGATATCTTTTTAGCTAGTATGTCCTTGTCATTAGGTTTCATAGTATTCAGGTAGTAGTAGTTATTCCATATAGTACCCAACTGCTCCACTAAGAATTTTAAGTCCTCTTTCTTAACATACATCTGAACCCACTGCTTATAGTATTCACTCTGAAATTGTTTTTCCATGTTAATCCCCTTATTAATTAATGTCTAAGACATGCCCCTCCAAGGCATGTTTCGGATATTAAATCCATCATCAGTTAGACTTTGTTACTTTATGTACACATATTACTTTAAAGCTTCTACCATCGCTCCAATCGTTACAAACTCCATCAACGAAAGCAATAACATGGTTTCTAATTTCTACTAAATAAGTCCCCTTGCCTAGCTTTTTGCCCATGGTTTTAACTTGATGCCCACAATATCCTGGAACAAACTCAATATTAAATCCACGTTTTTTAATTACATTATGGAACGTGTTAGTTAGTGTTCCCTTTCTATGTGGTCTACCTGCCTTTTCCATCTTGATCCTAGCCTTTCCGAAACTCATACCTGTAACAGATGCAACCGCGATCACTGTACAGAAATTAGTATCCTTGTAATGCTTATGACCTACATGAGCTAATTTCTCATATGTTTGATAATTCATAAAACCCCCTTAGTTAAAAAAGATAATTCTTACTACTTGAATGATACTCACTGAATACCATTTAAGTAATAAGAGCATTTTAATAAGCATACCTCTAAGATTTTTACTATTCCAGACCTAGGTGATATCGCTATCCCATACACAATAATTTTAATCTTAATGATTATTAAACGTCTCTTTTTACCCGAATCTCTATCTAAGATTCTCTCAAGTTAGTAAGTCAGTCCTTAGAGCTTATGCCATGGCAAAACCGCCCCGTACTCGTAACGCTATCCTTGAGTAGTTAATTGAATTTTTGAGACCTTGGTTTAATTTATCTCAGAACCATGGTTCCGCATCAAACTAAGTATTTTACAAGTCAAAGCCTTTCGGGCTTCTCAATTAACTTAAGTACACTATAGCAAGCTAATTTAAACAAATCAACAATAGTCCAGTATTATTTTACTATTTACTGATTTATATTACTTATCAGCAGTAGTTACAAGGGTTTCACCCCTAAAATAATTTACATCAAGGGAAAAGCCTACAGGTTTGACCGCCCCCAAATAATATCTACCTTATTATAGTAATATCGCTATGAACATAGCTAGAAGATCCTTAGAACGATTTAATCTAAAGTTGGTATGATAGTATCAAAAGATTATTTAAATCGCTGAGAAAGGCTTAT
>Ga0180120_10000784_pt1 | contig 16350 bp, 17 predicted proteins | sample CPBDNA_3_FD_129677 | JGI IMG/M metagenome (GOLD analysis project Ga0180120, IMG submission 129677) | Freshwater to marine salinity gradient microbial communities from Chesapeake Bay, USA - CPBay_Spr_31_0.2_DNA (version 2) (version 2) | ecosystem: Environmental > Aquatic > Marine > Coastal ... | reverse complement strand
CTATCAACTGGTGGTCGCTGTATCGCCCTGTCCACCCCCAACGGTGTTGGTAACTGGTTTCATAAGACCTACACAGAGTCTGAGCAAGGTGTTAATGACTTCAACCCTACTCAGCTAATGTGGGACGCGCACCCCGATCGTGACCGTGAATGGTTTGAGAAGGAGACAAGAAACATGTCTCGCCGTCAGATCGCTCAAGAATTAGAGTGCAACTTCAATACGTCGGGTGAGACGGTCATACACCCGGATGATATTAAGAGAATTTTTGAAACTGTAAGAGAGCCGAGACACAGGACTGGCTTTGATAGAAATTATTGGATCTGGGAAGAAGGTCAGGAAAACTGCTCTTACCTGTTGGTAGCTGATGTGGCTCGTGGCGATGGTAAGGATTATTCTGTATTCCACATTATCAAACTAGAAACCATGGAAGTCGTTGCAGAATATCAAGGAAAGCCAACCCCGGATTTGTATGCAAACATGCTGTATTCTGCTGGTAAGGAATACGATGACTGCTTAGTTGTGGTTGAGAACAACTCCGTTGGATTTGCTGTTTTAAACAAGCTTATAGATCTAGAATATCCAAATATATATTACTCTGTTAAATCTACGCACGAATACGTTAGCCAATTAGAGGCTGAAGGAATGTCCAACTCGGTAGCCGGTTTCACTACGTCACAGAAGACCCGACCACTAATCGTTGCAAAATTAGAAGAATTCATTAGAAATAAACTAATTACCCTATACTCTTCAAGGACGGCAAACGAACTAAAGACATTTGTTTGGAATAATGGGCGACCACAAGCAATGAGGAGCTATAACGACGATTTGATTATGGCGTTGGCAATTGCTTGCTGGGTTAGGGACACCGCCCTTGAGGAGAACCAGAGAGAGGTTCAGTATAGAAAAGCGTTTTTAGATTCAATGATCGTCTCAAATACAAAATTTAGCACTGCCATTCCCGGCATGCAAGGGTATAACAGAAAGATTGATCACGAATCTGATTTAAATAACAGCAATAATCAAAGCCAGCAGGTTGACAAGCAATTTGTGTGGCTCTACAAAGGATAGTTTGGAATGGCAGATCGCAATAAAAACCCGGCAAATCAACAAAATAGGTTGTTTAAGCAGCTAACAAGAATCTTTTCAGGACCCATTGTACGTTATCGTAGCCAGACAGGTCGTCAGATTAAGCGCCGTGATATGGATAAGTATTCGGCGAGATTTAAGTCAGCTAGTGGTCAACAATTTAAGAAGTCAGAATACTATGCACATGAAAAGATGCAGGCAAACTTCTACGTTAACCAGAATCGCGCCGAGCGGTACGCAGACTTTGACCAAATGGAGTTTACACCTGAGATTGCTTCTGCGCTAGACATCTATGCCGACGAGATGACTACATCTTCAGACCTCACACCCCTTCTTTCTATTAAGTGTCACAATGACGAGATCAAGGCGGTCCTAGAAACGCTCTATCACAATGTCTTGAACATTGAATTCAACTTGTTCGGTTGGTGCCGTTCAATGTGTAAGTTCGGAGACTACTTCCTTTATCTTGATATAGACGAAGAACAAGGGGTTCGTACTGCTATTGGGCTTCCGTCTATGGAGATTGAGAGACTAGAGGGCGAAGATAAGACTAACCCTAATTATATCCAGTATCAGTGGAACTCAGCCGGTATGACTTTTGAGAACTGGCAGATCGCACACTTTAGAATCCTTGGCAATGATAAGTACGCCCCCTATGGAACTTCTGTTTTGGAGCCCGCACGTCGTATTTGGCGACAGCTAACGCTTCTAGAGGACGCAATGATGGCTTATCGCATTGTCCGATCACCAGAACGCCGTGTGTTTTACATTGACGTAGGTAATATTAACGCTAACGACGTTGAACAGTATATGCAAAAGGTGATGACGCAAATGAAGCGCAACCAGCTCGTAGACCAGGATACCGGTCGCGTTGATTTGCGCTACAACCCCATGTCAGTTGAAGAGGACTACTTTATTCCTATGCGTGGCGGAAACTCTTCTAAGGTGGAATCGCTTCCTGGCGGGTCCTTTACAGGCGACATAGATGATGTTAAATACCTTCGCGACAAGCTCTTCTCAGCCCTCAAGATTCCTCAGTCTTATTTGACGCAAGGTGAAGAAGGCTCCGAGGACAAGACAACATTGGCGCAAAAGGATATCCGTTTCGCCCGAACAATTCAGAGACTCCAGAGATCTGTGGTGTCAGAGTTAGAAAAGATTGGAATAATTCACCTCTATACACTGGGTTTCCGAGGTGATGACATTATCTCTTTTGATCTTTCGCTTAACAACCCATCCAAACTCGCCGAGATACAAGAGCTGGAACATTGGAAGACTAAGTTTGATGTTGCAGCCTCTGCCACTGAGGGCTTCTTTAGTCGTCGCTGGATTGCTGAGCACTTATTCCACCTCTCTGAGGAGGAGTTCTTACGAAATAGCAGGGAGCTAGTTTATGATAAAAAATATGATGCGTTGTTGCAAGGACAATTTGAAGCCGCGACTGCCGCTACTGTTGGCGGCGGTGACCTTGGGGGGGGTGATCTCGGCGGCGCTCTTGGTGGGGATCTGGGCGCGGACCTTGGCGGAGATCTGGGCGGTGAACCACTGGGAGGAGAAGCTGGAGGAGAACCAGCGGCTGATGCAGGAGCAGCCGACGCGGATGCAGGAGCAGACGATTCAGTCTTACTCGCAACCCCTGATGCTCCCCCCGGAAAGCGAGACTCAACCATTACTCGTGCCGATGGAAAGACGACTACCGCCCGATCCCATGGATGGTACAAGCCCAAAAAAGTAGATGGACGAGGATCTGGCGCCCGACGGCGTTCATACGCCGCTAAGACGACACCAGAGATGTTTAGAAACACCGACAGGACACGCTTTGCCGGCAAACAAGACTTGGATAGGTTGGCAAAAGGTATTTATGAGAATGTAGAATCTACTTATGATGTAGAGGAAAAGAAACTACTTGAGTCTAATTTAGAAATAAGAAGATTGGTAGAAACCTTGGAGCGAAATGAAGATGCTAACAAAGACTAGACACAATAAGAAACGTAACACCGCTTTTATCTACGAGGCGCTTGTTAGGGAATTGACAAAATGTATCGTGGCTAAAGATACTAACCGCAAAGGAGTGGTTGTGTCAATTGTAAAAGAGCATTTTGGAAAAGATTCATCCCTTAGAAGGGAATTGGATCTTTACAAAGTCTTGTACGAAACCACCGATGCAGATAAGGCTTTATGTGAAAAGATGATATCTGAAGTCAAAAGAAGCCATGGGTTTCTAGACAGGAGTCAAATTTTTGCAGAGCAGACTGCTCTGATTAATAAAATCAACAAGGCTCTGTCAAAAGACGTCTTTAGTAATTTTGTGGCAAATTATAAAGATTTAGCTACAATCTCACAAATTCTAAATCCTGATGTTTCTGTAAAGCATCGGGTTTTGCTTGAAGGCAACCTAGCTGAGACACTATCTTCTAATTCTACAGAGTCGCAAGATAAGATGGCTCCAATTGATAACTTAGTATATAAAACCTTCGTGAAGAAATTTAACGAACAGTACGAAGGCAAGTTACTTGAAAATCAGCAGAAGCTTCTTAGTCGTTACATCGCTTCTTTTCACGATGATGGAGTAGACCTTAAGATTTTTCTCAACGAGGAGATCGGACGCTTGACCGTCGCCTTGAGGGAATCACTAGAAGATGAGGAGATTCAGAAGGACACAATTTTGAGTGAGAACACCAATAAAGTCTTATCTATTCTTGACGGGTTTAAGAATCAGGAGATAGATACCACTACGATTGAGCACATTTTGAAAATTCAAAGCTTGGTAGAGGAGCTACGAGACTAATGGGTATAACGGTTAAGATGGGGGATGCTGTACAGGACGGCGTATCTGACGCTGAACTGGCTCAGCGCCCAGGGATTAAAGTTCGTCTAGACATTAGAAAAACTTTAAGTGGAGACTTCCTAATTTCTGACCACCCCGACATAGACATAATTGTGATGCCAGGACAAAGTAAAATCTTAACTTTACCCAAGAGATTAAAGAGTGGTGTAGTGTACGGCGCCCAAAATAGATTGTTTGAATTCTTGGAGTCACGAGGTGTAATTGACCCCTCATCAATTCAAGGAGGCAACGTGTTTGCTTCTCTGGAGGCACTTATACCCCAGTCAACAGAATTGCCAGCTATCAAAATTGCTATTATCAATATTGCAAGATTTCTAGAAGAAGAGAAGCCTTCACTAGAGTTCCTTGAGGACTATGAACAAGAGGTAGATCAAGATTATACAGATCCAGATAAGGAATACTCAACAGAGCTGGGTGAGGTTCCCCAGGCAGCCGAGAAGGGATCCATTCGCCCCGAGATGACTCATGGTCCCTATGGTATGTCCCTCTATAATTACTATGGATACTAGAGGCTAGTGTGGATCTCATATATTTTATTCTATGTGCTTTTGGGTTGACCAATATTTTAGTTTATGGTTCTATCTTCAATAAGATTAGACCGAAGTATCACCTCTTCCATTGCCCTATGTGTGTGGGCTTTTGGGTCGGCGTGTTTTTGTTGGTGACGAACCGCTTCACAGAACTATTTATGTTTGAGCATTCTCTATTTAATGCTTTTCTTCTGGGCTGCTTAAGTTCAGGAACATCATACATTCTCGCCATGTTGTTTGGCGATAAAGGAGTTAGACATGAGATTCACGGATCGTAAGTGGGGACTGCAACCGGTACGTCGCTGCTGCAAGGGATCCCAACTCATGCGGGTGGCGCCCGCATCTAGGTAAAAATTATGAGCAAGAAACTACTAAGAGAATTTTTCGCACTATGTGATGGCGGTATCTGCCAAGACCTTCTAACCGAAGCTGAGAAGAGGTTCGTGGCAGAGGGCGGTATGATTTTGTCTGGAGTTTGCCAGAGAGCCGAGACCCTTAACGGAAACGGTAGAAAGTATGGCAAGGAAATTCTAGAGCGCGAAGTTCAGAATTATCAGAAGCTTATTGGAGTGAACCGCGCCCTCGGCGAGCTTGACCACCCCGATAGTTCAGTTGTAGAGCTTTCCAAGGTCTCCCATAAGGTGACAAAGCTTTGGATGGATGGTGATGACGTCTACGGAAAAATTCAAGTGCTCCCGACCCCTTCCGGTAATATTCTGCGTTCCCTAGTAGAGAGCGGAGTGCAGGTTGGCATCTCATCACGAGGACTAGGCTCTGTTGCGGAGCACAACGGTGTGACAGTGGTTCAAGACGATTTTCAACTCATCTGTTTTGATATGGTCTCCGAGCCCTCAACCCCAGGTGCCTTTATGATGCGTGAGCATAAAGAGCCGTTAAACGAAAGCAAGGGCGACAAGTTAAATCGCCTATTTAACGAGATCTTAAAGGACTAAAAAACATGAGTCAATGGTCTTCCTTTAAACAAGAACAGGTTCAGTTTAATAACTGGCGAAGCTTCTTAAACGAAAACGTATCTGCTAGCGATACTGACCCCGATGTTTATCGTGCTGCTGGTATCACAAGTGGTGAGATGGAAGACTCTCTTGTTAACTTTCTAAAGAATGTGAAAGAGTTGACAAACGTTCAGAAGCAACAACTAATTGATCTTTTCTTCAAGTATGCCGAAGAGGAAGAGGTGCTTCTAGAACAGCTTGGCGGTTCCGGCGCCCCCAATAGAACATTCTCAGGAGAAGCAACCGCAGCTGTACAAGATCTTTTAAACTCTTTTGGTCTGGAAAAAGACGCCCTAAGAAAAGTAACCAGAATCCTAAACCAGTGGGCAAACACAAATCAAGTAAAGCTTGCGCCCCCTGCGCCCTCTTCGGCTCCTGCGCCCACCCCTGCAGCTGCTCCCGAACCTGAACCCGTCGCTGAGCCCACACCTGCACCCGAGCCTACACCCGCACCCGAGCCTGAGCCTACACCTGAGCCCAAGCCTGCGCCCGAACCCGAGCCTGAGCCGAAGGCTACGGATAAGCCCAAGACAAGGCGCAAGCCTAAGAGTAAGGCACGTAAGGCAAGAGCTAAAAAGAAAGAAGTTAAAGTTACCCCAGAAACACAAGCTGTTGTTATAGTAGACCCTAAAGAGCCAGAGGTCCATCTCTCAAAGCCTGGCAAGGAAAAGGAGGTAGAGCGAATAGCATCTGAGCCCGTGGTCAGTAAGAAGAAACTTTCCCAGAGTGCAGTTGAATACACTCCCTCTAAAGAGAAGGACGCTGAAGCACAGGCGAAGATTAACAAGAAAATCGCACAAGCTGTTAAGAAAGATAATGTCTCAATCACCACAGATAAGAGCGCCCTCAAGAGCATAAGAGCTGCTGTAGGCGATGCAGAAATAGACGATGAAAAGATTAAAGATCTTATCGGAGCATATCTTGACGCTCCTGAGTCTGACCGCCAAGATAGAAATAAGACTAAGGGTATGATAACTAGATTCTTGGGTGGTGTTGACATAGATCCAGTACGTAGTGTTTTGCAATCTCTAGACATTAAGCCACAGGAGGAGAATCCCGTATCTGGGCTAGCCGCTATGCTTGCGAGTATGCAAGCTGGACGCACCAGCTTAGACGATGAGCCGGACGACGACGATGCTGAAGAAGAGGAAGAAGGTTCCCCAATGGACGAGTCAAAGACAGTTAAGGATTACATAACTGAAAGTCACGAAGACAAATTCAAAAAACTACTGAAAGCATTTACAAAATAGGATTTTAAATGAAGAAAGAAGAACTACTGAAGACTCTTAAGCCCCTTATCAAGGAGTGCGTCAGAGAAGTAATATTTGAGGATGGTGCGCTATCCAATATAGTTGCCGAGGTCGCACAGGGGCTTAGCCGCCCAACCTTGGTAGAATCGGCACCACCCACAAAACAGCACGACAACAGTGCTGAACAAGAGGCTCTTATGGAGCAGAAACAACGCGAAGCCAGGGATCGCCAACAGCAGCTTCTATCTGCTATTGGGTCTGATGCTTATGGCGGAGTAAATGTTTTTGAGGGCACTGCACCCTTGTCCCAAGGAGGTTCGGTCTCCGAAGGACCCCGTACCCAGGGACCTCTTGCCGATATGGACCCCAGCGACCCTGGGGTTGATATTTCTAGCATTTTAGGAATGGCTGGCGGTCGCTGGTCAGCACACATCAAATAACGGAAGAAAAATGACAATTAATGTAAAGATTACCCCAAAGAATAAGAATGAAAATTCTGATCGTATGATTCGTAGGTTTATCAAGAAAACTAAAAAAATAAAACTTATGGATGAGCTGCGAGCTAGGCGATACCATGTAAAGCCCTCGGAGATAAAGAGAAATATTAAACGAAGGCAGATAGCAGAAAATAAAAAACGTGTCCGCCAAGAAAAGGCTATTTTGCTTGAAGAGCCTAATTATAGTAGGCGTAAAAGAAAGTAAGGAGAGAAACCAATGGCAGAAATGAAAAACTATAACGTGGGGCTGAATAACGTAGGATCCTATCAGGTTTCTGGTGTCCCCTATATTAGTGGCTCTAACGGGCATGCCAAAAATACTCAGCGTAAATTCAGCTTTCCAATGGTTGCGAAGTCCGTGACCGTTGCCAGCTCCGACGTTGATAGCAAGGGCTATTGTCATGAGCTGCGAATCCACTTTAACACAACTGGACAGCCGTCCCCTGCTACTGTAAGTGGTCAGCACGACTTTGTTCTTTCTGGCAATCTTCGCCAAGTTACGTTCAATGTGAAGTGCAGTGAGATTTACGTATCCACACCAGACGATGAGGCTTTTAATAGAAAGTATAGAGTCGTCGCCGAGCTAACACAGATCCCAACGGGTAGAATGTACGCTCTTACAGGGTCTGGCTTGACCACACCGCTAGTATAGGAGTTCTAAATGCCAGATTACGGATGGGCATACGTAAACTTAGATGTCCTTAAGACCATTGAAGGACCGACAAATGTAACCGGAACAGTTGCTATTATCAAAAATAGTACCACGTTCTCTGGATCTAAATATCTGGCATTTGCGACTGCCTCTAACAAGGTGGGCGTTGGGCTAAACTTCCCAACAGTATTGCCGGCAAAGCAATTACATGTCTCAGCTAGTTTTCCTCAGACAACTGCTGTTAGGATTGTTGGCGACCTGCAGATCACTGGCTCTGCTCTTATATCTGGAAGCATTAAAGCTGAAAGCCTTCAAGTTGATACGGTAATTTCTTCTAGTAACCTTATCGTACGTGATCCAATTATTGGTCTTGGGTTTGGTGATGCCGCTAATGAAACTGGCTCAGTTGGCGATCGTGGGTTTGTCTTTGGATTGGCTGGTAACAACAACCAAGCGATCCTTTGGGATCAAACTTCCGGTAGTTTCGTAATCGGAAAGGTTAAAGCCCAAGGTCCAGATAAGACTGCATATGATATCGCTACTGGTGATCTGTCCAAGCTAAGGGCAGCTGAGTTAACTGGCTCTACTGGCATAAGTGGATCTGAGGCTCAGTTTGGCGACTTAAAGATCGCGGGCAACACTCTTAGCGTAGAGGGAAACTCCAAGATTAATCAGGATGTGCGTACAAGCGCCACCGGTGTTCAGTTTGGCGGCACTTTGACAACTAGTGCGGTCACCGCCTCCAGCACTCTAAAAGTTGCTGGCGCTCTATCTGCCTCTAATAACACACTATTCGTAGACCCAACAACAGCGAGGGTAGGAATCAATAAAGCACTTCCTGACGCATTCCTTCATGTTAGTAGCTCTGCTGCTGCAACAAAGGGAATGGTAATTAGCGGAGACGGCAACCAGTCCGCAGACCTCCTGCTCGTGCAGAACAAAGCAGGTGCAAACGCTGTAAAGGTTGCAGCTGATGGAGTAACTACGCTAACAAACCTAACTTCATCTTTGGTAAATCTCTCCAACCCTGCCACTGGATCTATAGCTGGTCCAGGTAGCTTCCTTGCCCTAAACGCACTCAAAGATATAGTGCTCGCCGAGCCTCCTTCTGGAGGCGCAGTGTCAGCAGTTGCCAACGGAGCTAATGATAGAATCGCCACATTTAGCTCAGCAACAGCCCTTAACGGCGAATCTAGCCTAACCTTTGACGGCAGTATCTTAACAGTTGCAGATGATATTTCAGTAGCTGCGAAAGTGATACATACAGGTGACTCAGACACTAACATAAAGTTTGATACCGACAAGATAGAATTTATTGCGGGTAACGAAACCCTCCTAACACTAACTGAGGACACACAAGATATAGTAATAGTGGGCGACGGCGGAGATGTAGATTTCCAGGTTAAAACAAGCGGTGGAAACAATACAATTTTTGCACAAGGCTCAGACGGTAAAGTTGGAATAGGTAAGGGGGTTCCCACTGCACGTCTACATGTCTCACAGTCCAATCAAACAGCTAACAATACTAGTAATCACCTATTCCGCCTAGACGATGGAAACCCCACCACGGGCAAACCACAGTCCGCCCCGCTAATGCTTGTTACCGCCTCGTTTGCTGGCGACGGATGGTCTGAGGGTTTTGTTGGAATTAACACTGCTTCGCCCCAAGGCGCTCTTCACGTTATGTCACAACTTGACGGAGGAAACGGCAAGCACACCTTCATTGTTGATTCCGACAAGGTTGGTATTGGAACCAATGGCATTAACGCTAAGTTACACGTTAGTGGAAACACCAACGACCAAAAAACGGTCTTGATAGAGGCGGTTGCTCAGCAGTCGGTTGACGTTGTGGAAGTTAAGCAGAAAACAGGCGCAACTTGCTTTAAGATTAGTGAGACCGGTACAACCACCATCACAGACCTCGCACAAACCGGTGGTTCCATTAACAACGCAACAATTGGAGCATCCACTGCTGCACCAGTCACGATGACCGCAGGTGCTGTAAAATATCGCTCAAAGGCTAACAGCGACAGTCCTTATAGCGTAGTTGCGAGTGATTATATTATTGGAGTCAATACCACCGGTGGTGCAGTAGAGATTGATCTACAGGCAGCCTCATCAGCGGGTGCTGGTAGAATGCTCATCATCAAGGATGTTGGTGGTGCTGCAGGCACCAATAATATCACAATTGATCCTAACGGCTCTGAGAAGATTGATGGGCAATCAACTGTGGTGATCGCTGCAAACTCTGGATCAGTTATGCTGTTCTGCGATGGCTCAAACTACTTTATAGCAGGAACTAGATAATGACCATACTGACTGGCTCACTGACCAGTCTGCAGTTAAGTGGCAGCAGCTTGGTTCAAAGAAAAAACACAGGCGCAGAAGTCCTTATGGATATGGACTTTACGAAGCTTCCGAACCAAACGCTTACCTCTGGACAATACAATAGCATCGGCGGGATCAGCGCCAATATCATAACAAACGGCAGCCCATATTTCCAAGTAAGAAATGGAAAGGGCATCTCTTACAGTGATGACGGCACTGGCTTTGCATACATATATTATTACTATTATACCACGTTCACAGGGTCAACCGTAAATGTATCAGATAGAATCCGAGTGGTGGCAGAATTCAGTGGAACGAAATCCGATGCTGCCCCCAGTACAAACCCAGACTATTTTGTTCTTGGTGTCGGTGCGCCAAACAAACAAGCGCTCTTGACTTGTCGCGGTCCTGATAGTGATAATAGTAATAAATTTACCCACTTGAATATTTGGACAATGGACAATTATGGCTCAAGCACTCAAGTGGTTACAACTACTGGAGCAGGCGCAGAGGTTTCAGGTGCGATCCGCCTAGAATTAGACTTTGCACAAGGAAACATCTACACAGCTGCGGACAGAACTTCAAGCCCCGGCGGATTGACAGAGTTCCCCGCTCCTGGCGAGATAACCCCTCAAGGTCGTATGCGGATGCTTACAAATACTGGAATGCCGAAATTGATAAATAACTATGTGGCGCCCTTCACCTCTAGCGTAGATTCGTTCATTACTCTAGGGTTTGATGCAAACCAGGCAGGAACGTTCTCTGGTTCTTTACAGCGCTTAACTATATTTAGATATGGAGCAGACTAATGCAAGTGCAAAAAGCGAGAATACAGACAGTAGGAACTGGAATTGACGATCCAACTTGGTTGTGTGCCCTTTTTCAGATTTTAGTTTCATTGCAAGAATTTGATGAGATCTCTACAGATGCGGAGAGAATTGGAATGATTGACCAGATTATTGCTGCCATAAACGAGGTGAGGGAATAATATGAGTCTAGCACTTACTGGTAGTAGTTGGGTTTTGCAGGATGACAGAGGAACATCTGAGGTTGTACTTGATTTAAATTTTAAAGAGATGACAAACCAGACCCTTAGTGCCGGTGTTAACACTCTAAGTGATGGCACAGCTTGCTGGGTAGAACTTAGTGACAGCCCCCCACAGCACCAAATCGTAAATGGTGAAGGGTTGACTGTAAGATGTGTAGGCGCAGGTGATGTTGTGAGAATATACTTCAATGTGACCGGCGCTGTCAACGCTGGTAAACCTGCAGCATCACCGGGTCTATATAACGCTAGAGACAGAATTAGAGTTATAGCAGAGTTCAGCGGTTCAGGTTTTGTCGGCGCTGCAACAAACGGACCCGGTATGCTCATGGGACTATACAACGGATTTGAGGGTGGCGTCGGATCTGGTGTCTTTGCTGGCACCCCGGTAAAAACTGTTTATAATGTTTGTGCGATCCACGTTGATGGAGATAACAGCAACAAACTTACACCACGAATATGGTATGATAGTGCGGGTGCAGCAGCCGCTAGTGCAGACTACACTGCTGGCGTTGAGAGAGCAGTGACGGCTGACCACACTTGGATTGTTATGGAGACTGATAATTTTGAGGGTTCCGGCTGGACACGCTACAAAACCGGTAGTAGCGAATTACCTCCTTATAGCACTGGCTTGCCAACTCCATCTGGTCTAACGACGTTCGGTCGTGCTCGCTTGGAGGCTGCAGGTGCGATTGCAATTGGGTCGGATGATAGCCCCTTTACCGGGTCTGTTCTTGCAAACGCTACCTGGTGGTCTGGCTATTCGGGTGGACAAGTGACAGGATCCCTCACCAGGTTGGCAGTCCTGAGATATGGAAATATAAAATAATGGATATTAAGACAACAGACATAATAAATCTATGTGAAAGCATGACCGCTACGCCTGTTGAGACAGCCCAGCAAGAAATAGAAGTTTCTCTTGAAGAATTGGATAACATAACCACTGACGAGCAGAAACTTGCCCTCTGGGAACAAATTTCTGATGCAATTGCTGCTGCCCGCAGTAGTTAGTATATTATGGGAAGAAGAAACGGATATAAAGCTTTTATTCCAACAGCGCCGCCTGCGACGTTTGTAAAGCCGGCAAACGGTCATATGGAATGGGCAAAGCCTGTAATCGTAGATCCTGCTGCTACCATAGATGTTGACAAGGCGAAGAAACGCTTGTCCATAACTGCCAATTATAGTGTTGGAACCGACGACCATTTTGTGGGAGTGGACACGACCGGAGGCTCTGTTACACTGACGCTACCCACCAGAGCTGCCACTTCTGAAGGAAAGATCTACATTATAAAGGACGAAGGCGGGGCAGCCGCCACTAATAGTATTATTATTCAGACCGCAGATAGCGCAAAGATTGACAACCTTAATTCTGTGGCTCTCGTTTCAAACTACGGCGCTATAAGCATTTATTTCAATGCCACCGATTGGCATATCTATTAACATAGATTTAACACTCTTTTAAGACCCTTTTAAAAAAAACCTAACCTATATAGGAGTGCCAGGTCCGGGTTTTGCTCGGACCATATATAGGTCTGGAACGCTAGTTCTGGACTTTTACCTTTAGGAGGGTTTTTTACAAATGGCTTATAAAACAATTATCGGTACGATGAAGACTGCCGGTACTCTTGATATCTCCGCTGGTGATATTGATCTCGCAGCAGGCTCTGTTGACAACGCAGACCTCGCTGGCTCTATTGCCAACGCTAAGTTGGTTAACGACTCCGTTACAGTTACCGCTGGTAACGGTCTTTCAGGTGGTGGCGAGGTTGACCTCGGTGCTGCCGTCTCTGTTGCTCTTGACCTCAACGAGCTAAGCGCAGCTGCTGTTGACGTCGCGAACGATAGCATTGCCTTAATTGACGCTACAGACAACGGTTCCAAGAAGGAAAGCATCGCTGACCTTATGGCTGCCGCTGCTGGCAACGGTCTTTCCGCTGCCTCTGGCGTTCTTGCTCTTGACGCCAACGAGCTAAGTGCCGCTGCCGTTGACCGCGCGAACGATTCATTCGTTCTTATTGACGCGACTGATGGAAGCACCAAGAAAGAAAGCATTGCTGATCTAGCTGCTGCTTTCGCCGATGGCGATGGCATTGAGGCTGCCGATGGCAAGCTCAGCGTCAAGGTTGACGATACTGGTATTGAAATTAACTCTGACACTGTACGTCTCAAGGACAACGGTGTTACCCTAGCCAAGATGGCTGGTCTCGCACGAGGCAAGTTCATCTATGGTGACGCTTCTGGTGACCCCGCAGCTCTAGCTCTTGGTTCTGCTCACCAGTTCCTCCAAGCTGACGGTACTGACCTCGCTTGGGTCTCAATGAGTGGTGATGTCACCCTCGCCGCTGGTGTTGCCTCAATCGGTGCCACCAAGGTTACTGACGCAATGATGAACGACGACGTTGCCACCGGTCTCGCTGGTGTTGGTCTTTCTGCCGCTTCAGGTGTTCTAGCTCTTGATGCCAACGAGCTAAGCGCCGCTGCTGTTGACCGCGCCGCCGACTCTTTTGTCATGATTGACGCAACCGACAACAGCACCAAGAAAGAGTCCATTGCCGATCTCGCCGCAGCTTTCGCTGACGGTGACGGAATTGAGGCTTCCTCTGGTAAGCTTAGCGTCAAGGTTGACGATAGCTCTCTTGAGATTGACTCTGACGCCGTCCGCGTCAAGGCTGCTGGTATTACCGACGCAATGATGAACGACGATGTTGCTACTGGTCTCGCTGGTAACGGTCTCGCTGCTTCTAGTGGCGTCCTCGCTGTTGGTGTTGACGATAGCTCCATTGAGCTTAGCTCCGACGCCGTCCGCGTCAAGGCTGCTGGTATCACCAACGCAATGCTCGCCGGTTCCATCGCGAACGCCAAGCTTGTCAACAGTGCTCTTACTGTTGGTAGCACAAGCGTTTCCCTCGGTGGTAGCGCAACTGCTTTCTCCGGTCTAACCGGTCTTGACTTCACCGCTGCTAACGCCTCTGTCGCTGCTAGCCTCGGTGCAAACACTCTAACAATTGGTGGCGCCGCTTCCCACGTCAGAATTGCTGGTAGCCTTGAGGTTGTCGGTAGTGTTGACACCGTTAGCGCCACTGAGCTAAAGGTTGAGGACCTAACCATTCAGGTTGCGAGTGGCTCTGCCAACTCTTCAGCTTCTGATGGTGCTGGTCTAAAGATTGATGGTGCTGACAAGTCCATGACTTGGAGCCACGGAGACCAGGCATTCAAATTTGATGCTGACCTCTATGCGGCTGCCGGTCTTTCCGGTCGTCTACACTCCATCAGCGCCGACACCACCCTCTCCCAGGGTCACTTCCTCGTGAAGGTTGACACCTCTGGTGGTGCCGTCACCGTGACCCTACCCAGCAGCATGCCTACTGGTAAGGTCTTCGTCATCAAGCAAGGTGGTCACGCCAGTAACGCTGTTACTATCGCGACTGCAGGTTCTGAGACCATTGATGGAGCTGCTAGTATTTCACTAGGTTCCGCCTATGGTGCTGCTAACCTTATGTTTGACGGCAGCAACTACCTAATCTGGTAATTTAAGCTATCACTTAGCTTGGAGGGGCGCCCATTCGGGCGCCCTTCTTTTTTTGGGTGTTTGTGTCACCCAATACTATTTATCAATGATGCGAGATATCTGTGTCTTTAGAGATATAATAGGAGAAATTAAATGTCATCATTGCTAGAGCAAGCAATCGTAGATGCCACAGCCCTTCGCGAGGCTGCGCTTAAAAACGCTGAGGCTGCTATCATTGAAAAGTACGCCCCTGAAATTAGGGACGCCGTTAACACGTTACTGGAGCAAGACGAAGAGATGTCCCTCGCTGCAGACCTTGCTATGGGCGCCGAAGAAGCTCCAGCTCCTATGCAGGACCCGGCAGCTGGAATTGATGCTCCGATTGGTGGTCTTGATGGAGAGGACGTATGTCCGTGTCCTGAGCAGGGCGAGCCAGTTGAGATGGAGCTTACACTAGAGTCTCTTGAAAAGATGGCAGAAACGTTGATGATCAACGAAGAAGCAAAGCCTGACTTCCTAGATCTAAACAAAGACGGCGACAAGGACGAGCCCATGAAGAAGGCTGCCGAAGAGGCAGAGGATGGCGACTCCGAGATAGTAGAAGAAGAATTTGTTCTAGACGAAGAGGCGATCGCCGCCCTCGTAGAAGAACTAGTTGTAGACATCACTCCCCAGAAGAGCGGATGGGCGGGCACACCCGAACCTATCATGCAGCACAACTTGGAGCTAGAACTAGCCCACCGTGCCTCTACTGAGGTGAAAGCGGACAACAAGGCACTCAAGAAAGCCATTGAAGAGCTTTCTGAGTCCAACACGAATCTTAAAAAGTCTAACAAGACTCTAAAAGAAACTGTTTTGAAGATGAAGAGCGCATTTGACGATATGAGCACTTCAAACGCAAAACTATTATATACGAATCGTATTTTGAGTAGCCCCTCCTTGAATGAGCGACAAAAAGAAAATATTGTTGAAGCTATTTCTAAAGCCGGTTCGGTTGATGAAGCGAAGGTTATATTTGAAACCCTTCAAAGCACAGGGGGCACTGCCCGACGAAAGCAAATGCCAAAATCCCTAAGCGAAGCTATTCAAAAATCTTCAACTACTGTTCTGCCCAGACGTCAGTCTGCGCGAACAACCGATACTGCTATAGACAGATTGCAAATTCTTGCAGGTATTAAACATAACAAATAATTAAAGGAGGTGATACTTTTATGTCTGTATTAAATAAATTAACTGAAGGTATCGTCAACCGAGATATGAAGAAGGAAGGCGCTGCCCTTCTCTCCAAGTGGGAGAAGACTGGTCTTCTAGAAGGTCTCAATGACGATAACGCAAAGAATGGTATGGCTCGCCTATTGGAGAACCAAGCCAAGGAGCTTCTACGTGAGGCTGCTTCCACCATGGCAGGTGGAGACGTTCAGGGCTTTGCCGCTGTAGCGTTCCCCATCGTTCGCCGTGTATTCGGTGGACTCATCGCTAACGACCTCGTGTCCGTTCAGCCCATGAGCCTACCCTCTGGTCTAATCTTCTTCCTAGACTTCACCACAGCTACTGACCGTCTTGGCTATAACGCCAACGAGTCAATCTATG
>Ga0180120_10000781_pt1 | contig 16374 bp, 15 predicted proteins | sample CPBDNA_3_FD_129677 | JGI IMG/M metagenome (GOLD analysis project Ga0180120, IMG submission 129677) | Freshwater to marine salinity gradient microbial communities from Chesapeake Bay, USA - CPBay_Spr_31_0.2_DNA (version 2) (version 2) | ecosystem: Environmental > Aquatic > Marine > Coastal ... | reverse complement strand
CAGGAACATAAAATATTAATGTGCTGATGCCCAGAGTGACCTGTAAGGCTAGCAGTCCAAGCAGGCACCAAACGGCAATCTTAACCGGCTTGGAAATCTCTGCACGCAGTGCTTTAAATGCAAAAGTCAGCACCAATGCAACAATCAAATAGGCAAACATGCGATGGTTAAACTGGATCGTGGTGATATCTTCAAAGGCCGATAACCAAGCGGGTTGCAAACTGTAGAGCCCGGCGGGGATAAAACTATCTCCCATCAGCGGCCACGTTGAGTAGGCATGCCCTGCATTGGTGCCGGCAACCAGTCCGCCGGAGAGAATCATTAAGAAAATTAGACCACTCAAGACGTAGGCAAAACTGTTAAGCCCGGCTTGCTGAGGTTTGGGCGTTGAGAGCAATCCAAGTGCCGTCCACCAGATAAAGCCGAAGATTAAAACCGCATTGCCCAGGTGAGCCGTTAGGCGATATTGGCTGACGTCTGGGTTGTCCACTAGGCCACTTTTCACCATGTACCAGCCGAGCAGGCCCTGACCGCCGCCGAGCAGCAACATCAGCAGGAGTTTTGGCGCCAGACCAGGCTTGATGCGCTTGGTAAAGTAAAAATATAAAAACGGCAGAACAAAAATAATACCAATAAATCGGCCCAGTACACGGTGCAGATATTCATACATAAATATCGACTTAAAGGCTTCTAGAGACATGCCAGCATTGATCTTTTGGTACTCGGGAAACTGCTTGTACTTGAAAAACAATTCCTGCCAGTCAGCGTGATTTAGCGGTGGAATAATACCCATCAGCGGTTTCCACTCGACCATAGACAGGCCTGAGTTAGTCAGGCGTGTGACGCCACCGAGCAGTATCATGCAGAATATAACAGCGGCGCAGGCAAGCAGCCAGTAGGCTATTTGCAGATCATATTGCTTATTAAAGTGCAGAGTTGAATTTGCGTGAGACATTAATACTTTAACCGTTGACTTATTATCGAAAATTTAGCGACGGATTAATCGTCACCCAACCACGCTTTTTTACGGAACCGCCACATATTTAGACTTGCTTTAATAGCGAAATCGACCAGTGACATGCCGTAGAGCCAGATTACATCGGCGCCCATTTCAATCAGTATCAGCGGCAATACCAATCGCGTTAATAGCATAGTAAAAATGGTAACCATCATCGGGAAGCGAGTATCGCCAGCGCCGCGCAGTGAACCGGCCATGCTGAATTCCACGCCCATAAACGGCAGGCTAAAACAGAGCACATAGGTGAGGTTGACCATATTCCGTATGACCTCTGGATCGTCGATCATAAATCGCGCAATCTCTTCAGCATAGAAGCCCATGACGAGGCTGCAGCCGATCATCAAATAGACGCAGGTGCGCATGGTGCGCCAGCCGGCATCATAGGCACCTTCTTTATCGCCAGCGCCGAGATGCTGACTGACCAGTGTTGCCGCGGAGATCGAGAAACTAAAGGCGATAACAATAATCAAACCGAGAATCGATAGGCCGATACCATAGGCAGCAAAGGCGGCGTTGCCATAGCTGGATAGGAAGACCATAAACAGCAGCATGCCGGCTTGAAAAAAGGCCTGCTCAAAGGCGGCGGGCATGCCGATATCAATCAGTGTTTTACCATTTTTGACAATATCCGGCAGCGGATTTGTCGGCTTAAAGGAAAGCCACCCGAGAACCCAAATTATTAAATAGGCGGCTATAGTCACGGCGATGCCAATACCACCACCAATAGCTATACCGTTTAGGCCGAGATTGGGCAGGCCGACCCAGCCAAAGGTTAGTCCTCCACCCAGCGCTAAACTCAGAGCAACACCGATTAGGGCTGTCCAAAGTGGTGTGGTCGCATTGCCGACAGCGCGAAATGACATATTAAAGACCAGTGTGATCAACACTGCCGGTGCATAAACAGCGGTCCAGAAGGTGAACTCTATGGCCATAATATGCGCTTCATCGGCGAGGCTAAACATCCCGATAAGCTGGTCGAGAAAAGGAATGGCAATCCAGGACAGTAAGGCGCCATCGATAACAAAGACCAGCACCGAGAGTGCGGCAAAGCGTCCGGCCATCTTTTTATCGTTGGCACCCCAATAGCGTCCGACCATAGCCGTGGTGCCACTGCAGAGGCCCATCATAATGGCGTGCAGAACAAAGTAGAGGCGCTGCCCTGTGGTTACAGCGGCAACCGCATCTGTGCCAAAGGTCCCCGCCATCTTCAAAAACGCGACACCCATTAGCATATAGAGCGTGTTGCTGAGCATGGTTGGCCAAGTAAGACGCCAGATATTGAGTGTTGAGACAGGTTTCATGGCCGGCATGTTACCATTCGCCGGCAACCGGCGGTTAGGAGTTTTAAACTGAAAACAGAATATGAGATGGATATGGCGGATCAAGGAAAGATCAAGCTACACCCAAGCTGGTGTAGAGCAATAGGGGAAGAGTTTGATAAACCTTATATGGCGCAGTTGCGTGAGTTTTTAATGGCTCAAAAAGCGGCGGGAAAAACAATTTACCCGCCGGCGTCACAATGGTTTGGCGCCTTCGATACCACGCCCTTCGATAAGGTGCGCGTGGTGATTCTGGGGCAGGATCCCTACCATGGGCCAGGTCAGGCTCACGGCCTGTGCTTCTCGGTATTGCCCGGTGTCAAAGTGCCTCCTTCGTTGGCCAATATCTATAAAGAATTGCAAGCTGATCTAGATCTGGTGCCGCCGGGTCACGGCTGTCTGACCAGCTGGGCGGAGCAGGGTGTGTTGCTATTAAACGCCACCTTGACTGTTGAACAGGCCGATGCCGGTGCCCATCAGGGCAGGGGCTGGGAGCAATTTACCGATCGGGCTATTCGGGCCTTAAATGATCAGCGTGAAGGCATAGTGTTCTTGTTGTGGGGCAGCTATGCCCAGAAGAAGGGCGCCTTTATTGATCAGTCCCGGCATCTGGTATTGAAGTCTGTGCACCCGTCGCCGCTATCCGCTTATCGTGGCTTTTTGGGCTGCAAGCATTTCTCCGCGACCAATGATTTTTTGCAGCAACAGGGTGGCGCCCCCATAGACTGGCAGTTGCCGCCTTTATAAGCGGTTAGCTCTCTCGCAGGCTGCGACTAATTCCTCTTAGCAGAGGCTCAAATAGGTAGGCTGCAATACTGCGTTTGGCGGTGACCAGAATCGTTTCAGCTGGCATGCCGCTGGAGAGATAAAGCTGCGGAATACTATCTAGTTGATGCTTGTCGATGCGTACCTCAGCAATAAAGTAATAGCCTTCGGCATCCTCATGTCGATCGGCTGAAACCCAGTGCACTTTGCCTTCTAATAAGGGAGTCGCTCTGCTATTAAATGCTGTCAGGCGAATCCGGGCAACCTGACCAGGCCATACTAGGTCAATATCTGTGGGGCGAACACGCGCTTCGATTAGTAATTCTTCTTTGTTCGGCACCAGTCGCATAATGTCTTCTCCTGGCATAACCGTCTCGCCTGGATTCTTTCTTTTTAGATGAGTCACTACGCCATCGTGGGACGCTCTAATTGTGCCATTGGCAATGCGATTTTTCAGCCGATTGATATTGTCTTCAATGCTGATAATCCGATGTTGTGCTTGATTGCTGTCCAGATTGGCCTGCTGACTAAGTTCCGAGGTGAGCATTTTTCGTTGAATAGGAATCTGTTTTAGTTCTGACTCTGCGGCGGCTATTTTTTGTCTACTGCTGTCAATTGCGCTGCGCGAGTCGATAACCCGCTGGGCTATTTCATCAAGCTGAATTTCTGAAACATAGTCTTTCTCTGCCAGAGCCAACATCCCTGTGTGTTGTTTGGTCAGCAATTTAAAGCGTCCGAGTCGTGCCTGATTTTCGATCTGCTGGGCCTGAATCGATAACTGTAGTTGCTGCTCGCGGCTGTCGAGCAGCGCCAATTGGTTGTTTTTTCGCTCTACAGTTTCAGCGAAGCTCTATTGCCTCAGACTCAGTGTCGCGGTTTCCTGAAGGCGCTTTGCCAACAGCAAGACCTTTTCTGAAAACCGCAGTTGCTCAAATTGGTTGATATGGGTCTGGGCAATCTCCATTTCCAATAAAGTCATCAAGTAGTCCCGAAGATTGGCTTTTAATGCAGACTGCTCCTCCGAGACATCCAGCTGCAAAAGTATATCGCCCTTGGAGACCTCAGTGCCGGAGCGCGCATCAATGGATGAAATTTTACCGCCGCGCAGATGTTGAATTGGCTTACTGTCTTCGATGGCACGAATATGACCTTTGGCCAATACTGCGCTCTCCACTGGGGCCAGAGCAACCCAGAGTGAAAAAGCCAATAGGCTAAGCCCGAGAATGACAGTGGTTCTCTTGCGCAGGGACTGATCTTTGAGGGGGGCGAGATTATCTAGCATAAGGTTTAGGCGACCCGCTGAGCGCTGACCAGTGAATGAGAAGGCGGCACAACTGCGCCGTTCTCAAAGAGATAGGCGCGCTGGGCCAGTTTGATCAGCTGTTTAGAGTTGGTGGTTAAAATCACGCATCGATTTTGCTGCTGCAGAAACTGCAATGTGTGCTGTAACTGATTAAGCATAAGTACACTGCAGTAGCTTTCAGGATTTTCCAATAAAACAATTTTGGCCTCGCTGGCGACCAATGCTGTGAGGCTGATTAAGCGCTCAAGTTGAACGCCAATAGCCGTGCTTCGAGCCTTGTCAGTCAGCGTAAAGTCATAGGCGATATTCAGTTCCACAAGCCGTTGATTGAGCCCAGTTACCTGAGCTGCCTGTATTGCTTGAGTTTCATTGACTGCTGCAAAACGGCTGACGAGCTGAAGTATGGTTGCCTTGGGCAGATGTACCGCTTCCCCAGCCAGCGCTATTTCACGCTGCAAGCTCTTTGAACACCAGTCATTGCGGCGTTTGCCATCAATCAGGCAGTCACCGGATTGCTCTGAGTGTTCGCCGAGCAACAGTTTGATCACATCGCTCTGTCCCGCACCTGTGGAGCCAACAAGCGCAGTGATCTCACCGGGACTTGCCTGCAAGCTTATATTCGACAAAACGGTTTTGTGCTGAGGATTCAGTGGGTCGTCGACACTGAGATTTTTTAGTTCAATCAATCCCTGAGTAGCGCCAGAGTAGCCAGCGGATTTACGCTGGCTGAGCTGATCAAAATAGTCGCAGACTTCGATTACTACCTGCTTGCCCAGCGAGAGCACAGTGCTGTTGGCAAAGAGCATATCGAAGGGCGCAATAGCTCTGGCGGAAATGATTAGTGCGGCAATAAAACCACCAGGTGAGAGGCTGTTTTGCAATAGCAATATAGCGCCAATAGTGGGAGTTCCCAATTGATATAGAGTTCTCAGGCTACTGTGCATATCGCTCAGTAGTCCGTGACGCTGGCTGTTTGAAATATCTACAGGCGGTTGGGCCTGTTCCCAGTGCTCAAGAGTGTTGGTCGAGTTGAGCCAGCGCTGGGTTTTTTCCGGCCAGTAGATTAAGCCCTCGTCGAGAGAGGGTTTTTGCTGTTTAAATTTAGCGTAGGCAATCAGGCAAAAACACAGATTTACCGATAGCATAAACAGCCCCAATACAGGTGACAGGAGAAATATAATGACTGCCGAAATAGGCAACCAGAGCAGGTCCAGAATACTTGCTACGGCGCCAGAACTTAAATGCTGGTTAAATAATTTAACTTTGCGATAGAGGTTTTTACCGGCAAAACCACGACGTATTTCTGCGTTTATATGACCGCCTACCTGCTGATCTAAATAGTGGCTAAAGTTGACTAGGGTTTTGCGTCGCAGCTGTTCGAAGAGCAGGCCACTAGTGGAAATAATCAGCGCGCCGAGGGCCAGCATCCACAGTGATTCATAGCTGCCGGTAGTGATAACCCGGTCAAAAATTTGCAATGTATAGAGGGGAATGCAAAACGCCGCCAAATTGGTCATAAAAGAATGGCCCAGAATCATCTGGACCACTCGTTTTACCGCCGAGACAAAGGTTGTGCGATCGGACGGTATTTTAGGCAACTGAAATACTCAAATCATCAAGGGAGTCTGTGCTGACACCCTGCAGTTCTGCAAAGGCAATTGCATCGGCGAAGTCGCCGTCACCATCCAAATCGGCGAATAGTTGGCTGCTATCGTCCCCGACTTCGAGCATCAACCACTCGTCCAGTTCACGGTTTGCCAGAGAGGCACTCACATCTAGATTCAGGCTGTCTTCGCCCAGGGCGAAGTCGAGAATTTGATCGAGACTCCCATCGAGGTCGCTCTGACGCCAGGTGAAAGAGTCCGCACCCAAGCCGCCCACAAGAACATCTGCGCCAGTCATACCGCGAATAACGTCGTTGCCATTACCCCCTTCGAGACGGTTGTCGAGACGATTGCCGCGCAGGCTGTCGCTGTAATCTGAGCCAATCGCATTCTCGATAGACTTAAGCGTATCTGAATCACCGCCAGTAGTTTTTTTGCGGTGCAGGTCAATATTCACGCCGCTGTCGGCATAGTCGTAGGACACTGTATCCATACCTGAGCCGCCGTCGACCACATCCTTGTTGGCACCGGAATAGATCAGGTCGTCTCCCGAGCCGCCTTTCAGGTTGTCGTTGCCAGAGTCGCCGTTTATGCTGTCGTGACCGCTGTCACCGTAGAGGTTGTCATTGCCTTTGCCGCCAGATATCTGGTCATTGCCATAGCCGCCCCAGATGGAATCATTGCCCGTGCCACCCTCAATCATATCGTTGCCGCCGTCACCGAAGAGCTGGTCATTTCCCGCGCGACCATAAATATCATCGTTGCCGTTACCGCCATGGATCTCGTCATTCTGTTCGGATACTGCGATAAAATTGCCCGCTGCATCGAACTTGTGAATAGCGCCATCAGCCATAGTCTGGTAGCTGTAGGTTGGCTGGTTTTGATCGACACCAGTATCGCTATTGGCAATATTGGGATCCAGAACCTGTGCATTAGAGGTGCCTACATCGACTGAGAAAACCGCGTCATCAAAGTCTCTATCACCGCCGTTGTAGAGATCTTCAAAACCCAGCGTAACCAATCCGGCATCGCTGTCGGCCAGTCCCACTGTATGGGCTATGCCATCGGCGTTGAGCTGGTAGTTGTTATTCGCGACCCCGGCAGCGGTGTGGTAAGCGTTGTAGATCAGCTGAGTTTCGCTGCCGTCTTGGTCTACATACCAGAGGCTTGGATTGACCGAGTTAACACTGGCGATAGAGCCATCGCTGTTTCTAAACTGCAAGCCGCCGTTATCAAAGTCCATATGTTGATAACCGTTGTTATAGGAGTACCCGTTGGCAATGATAAAAAATCCCAGCTGATCGCCAGCTTGCAGGCTCAGCTCGCTCTCTGTTCCCGACTGCGTGCTGCCGCCTGAACCTGGCAGGCTGGCATTGGGAAAATGAAACTGCACCTCAGTAATCAATCCCTCGGCCGAGACCTTGTAGCTGCCCAGTGAGTTTTTGTAGCCAGCACTTTCCGATTGAAAAATGACACTGCCTTCGTAATCATTGGCAATGGTAAAACCACTGAGGTCGACAAAAGAGGGTCCGCCGCTTCCGTAGAGTGTGTCGTTGCCAGAATTGCCGTGTATTTCGTCGTTACCTGAACCACCGTAGGCGACGTCGTGGCCATTGCCTGCAATGATCAGATCGTTGCCCCCTCTGCCGGAGAGTAGTTCGAGGCCATTACCACCATTTAGCTGATCATTTCCATTGCTACCTATGATGGGTTTGATTGCGATTGTCATTTGTAGAGCTCCTTGAAATAGTATTTAGTCCATCTGTCAGGGAACCCAAGCAACTATGATGCCAGTGATTTATGGCTAAGCTAAGAGCTTGTTTTGTAGCGCTATTATTAAAAAAATAGAGACTATTCGTAGATTGCAGGCCGAGAATAAATAAGATTATTTTGCAAAATGCACATCAAAGTGCGAATCCATTTGCGGCTTCTGGGCTAAACTAAGGGGGCTATTTCACGGTACTTATCAAGCGGAGTTTATTTAACGTGGCAACAAAATCCTGGCAGACCCCCAAAAACTTGTTAATTGTTATGTCGGTCGCCATGACTTTAGCCTTCGCTACTTGGATGGCTCTGTTAAATAATTTTGTGATCGAGCGAGCCGCTTTTACGGGTGCTGAAATCGGCATGCTACAAAGTATTCGTGAAATTCCTGGGTTTTTAGCTTTTACCGCGGTGCTGGTATTACTGGTTATTAAAGAGCAGACCTTTGCTTATCTCTCTCTGGCATTGTTAGGAATTGGGGTAGCGATAACCGGTTATTTTCCCTCGGTGATTGGCCTCTATTTGTCGACCTTTTTGATGTCTGTGGGTTTTCACTATTTCGAAACCATTAAGCAGTCATTGTCGCTGCAGTGGTTGAGTATTGAGGAAGCGCCGGCGATGCTCGGTCGCTTAATCGCAGTAAGCTCCATGGCGTCACTGCTGGCCTATAGTTTTTTATGGCTGGCTCAAGACCACCTTAGTCTTAGCTACGAGATGATCTATGTTATCGGTGGTGGCTGTTGTCTGGGATTAACCCTGTTTGCCTGGTTGGGATTTCCGCGTTTTCAAGCCAAGACACCACAGCGCAAGCATCTGCTGATGCGCAAACGCTACTGGCTGTATTACGCTCTGACATTTATGGGCGGTGCACGGCGACAGATATTTACTGTTTTTGCCGGTTTTTTAATGGTCGAAAAATTCGGCTATAGCGTCAGTAATATCGCGGCTTTATTTATTGTTAATCATCTTTTTAATTGGGCCTTTGCCGGTCGCATAGGTGCTCTGGTGGGCCGTATTGGCGAGCGTCGGGCACTGACCTTTGAATACTGTGGCCTGTTCTGTGTATTTACCGCCTACGCGTTTGTTGAGAGCGCCAACTGGGCGGCGGTGCTCTATGTGGCTGACCACCTATTTTTCTCTCTCGCCATTGCGATTAAGACTTATTTTCAGAAGATCGCTGATCCGGCGGATATGGCGTCGACTGCTGGTGTGGCGTTTACGATTAACCATATTGCTGCGGTGGTGATACCGGCGCTATTTGGTTTGATTTGGTTGGTATCGCCGATGCTAGTGTTTTTGATGGGGTCGGGTATGGCGTTGGTGAGTTTACTGTTGGCGCGGAATATTCCGTTGGCACCGCGGGCGGGTAATGAGGTGGTTTTTGGAAAGGTGGTTTATTTACCTGAGGTAGCTAGATAGAGGTTGTTGCGGTTGATGCGGTTGTTGAGTTTGGGGGTGGGCTGGGAGTTTGAGGTCCCTCGTCGCTGCGCTCTGTCGGGATGAGGGTGCATTGTTTTGGTTTAGCAGCATGATTCTGTTATTTCGACCGAAGGGAGAAATCTCAGGGCTTTTGTAACTACATTATCAGCGGTGGTTTCTTGGCTTTTTTGCGCAACCAATTAAGACTATTTAGTATCGCCGGCGTTTTAACCAGCTTCCGCTCTAACCTAAACTTGCCCGGATAGTCGACCAATAGAAGGCCCATCACCAGAGTAAGAATTCCCTGGCCCGGTAAAAACAGCATCAGCAGGCCGGCCACTATCAAACCATAACCAATCAAATTCTTGCCCATTAAAGCCAGTATTCGAACAGCTGGATGCAGGCGCTTCCACTCCGCAGGTTGGCGCTTTTTGGGTAAAAAATAATCTTCGGGAATCTGTGCCACTAACCAGGGCAGTGATAAAAGGCTGAGGATAAAAACGACAAATGATACAACGCCCGCCCAGACCAATAGTTGCTGATGATCAGATACCCAGCCCAATAACTCGTTCACGGGCTGGTTGGAATCTCATAGGGTAGGGGAAGGTGGGTGACTGCGGTCAGGGCTTGATCGCCAATCTGCATTTCATTGCTGTCGCTGTATTTGTCGTTGAGCACTGCCAGTATTTCAACCTTGGTATCCTCAGCTCTAACGGCGCTGGCGATATTACCGATGCTCTTGCCCTGATTATCTTTAATTTCGTCACCCGGGCTGGGCAGACTTTCTGTGGTCAGTGCTAGGTGATGCATGCGGCGTTTAACGGCACCGCGATAATGAGCGCGAGCGATAATTTCTTGGCCGGTGTAACAGCCTTTCTTAAAATTGATATATCCAAGTGCATCGAGATTGAGCATTTGAGGAATAAACATCTCGAGAGTCTCAGCCACTACCTCAGCTTTTCCTGCCCGCAATCGCTCGAGATCGGATAGATGGGTCTGGTTGTTCGAATAGCTGTCGCTGATATCGGTGATCTCAGTTTTAAAAAACACCCCATATTTTTTTAGATTGGCGAGGGCGCTATCAATGATCGATGGATGAGCTTCCAAGATAATGCTGCCATCTTCATCACAGTGGGCAGTAAACAGAAACACCATGCGCCCCTTGGGAGTGCAGTGGGCGCCATCAATACTGTTTGATGGGCTAAGGCTATCCATATCGCAGGTGACCTGACCCTGTAAAAACTTGCCGCTGTCGGGCCCTGAGAGTCTGATATAGCCACGGGCTGAGGCTGCGAGAGCAGAATTGCCACCGGAAGAAGTTTGCTGAGTCATAGCCAATCCTTTGTCGACTGTGTAGGTTATTGCATGATTGTCTCTTATAATACGGCTTTAAAACAATGATTGATTAGCTATGAATAAAAATCGTTTGCGCTGGGCTTGTCGCCGCGGCATGTTAGAACTCGACCTGATTCTGGAGCCTTTTGTCGAGAATTTTTACGAGACTCTGGAAGAAGCTGACCAGCTGCGTTTTGAGGTGCTGCTGGAAAGTGAAGACCAGTCTCTGTTTATGTGGCTGATGAAGCGTCAGGCACCGGAAAACCCCGATATGCAAAGGATTGTGCAGATCATTCATGAGTCCCGTCCCCAACTCGGCTGAGTTTCAGCTTCGACCCTCATTCTATTATCTCAGTGCGCGGCTGGTTCTAGTTATCATCGCCAGCGCACTGATTGCTGCATTGCCGCTATTAATTTGGGTGAAGATAATGGGTCTGCTAAGTCTTGGTTTAGCGGCTCGTTGGCTAATTGTGGATTACCTAGGTCAGAGTCCCGAGACGCTGATTATGCTGGATGCCAGTGAGGATCGATGGCGATTGGTGTCTGTACTCAAGGCTCTTGAGGCTCTTGAGGCAGTGGAGACAGTGGAGACAGTGGAGACAGTGGAGACAGTGGAGCTGGTGTTAGCGCCAACACAGTTTGCTACTCGTTACTTAGTAATCCTGTATTTCAAGTTGCCCCAGGGGCGACAGATCGTTCGGGTACTTCCCAGAGATGCTTTATCTGCCCCGCAGCATCGGCTGTTGCGAATGGTGCTGATCGGTCGGGCTTTTGGCTCATAGTTTCGTTAAGCGCCTAATCGAGATTGATAATCACATCCTGCCCAGCAAAGTTGATCGGCACCAGAATGGTATCTTTGGCGATCGGTGCCAGTTGCGGATAGTCGAGCGTGTAGTGCAGTCCGCGACTCTCTTTGCGTTGCAGGGCGCAGCGAATAATCAAGTCAGCGACTGTGGTGAGATTGCGCAGTTCCAGCAGATCTCGACCCACTTTATAGTTACTGTAAAACTCTTGGATTTCCTTTTGCAGCAGTTGGATGCGGTGCTGAGCCCGCTGAAGGCGCTTGTCTGTGCGCACAATGCCGACGTAATCCCACATAAAGCGCCGCAACTCATCCCAGTTATGAGAAATCACCACATTCTCATCCGAGTACTCAACCTGTGATTCATCCCAGGGGCGAACAAAGTCTGGCTGTGGAATTTTGTCATTGAGCTGGTTGATTTCAGTGGCTGCTGCCTGGGCATAAACCAAGCATTCTAATAGCGAGTTACTGGCCATGCGATTTGCACCATGGAGCCCGGTAAAAGCGCTTTCGCCAATGGCATATAGATTGCGCAGATCAGTTTGCCCTTTGGTGTTCACCACTATGCCACCACAGGTGTAGTGGGCGGCTGGAACTATTGGGATCGGTGTGGTGGTGATGTCGATACCAAATTCCAGGCAGCGCTTATAAACAGTAGGGAAGTGCTCGATAATAAATTCAGCTGGCTTGTGGCTGATATCCAAATACAGGCAGTCACTGCCGAGGCGTTTCATCTCGTGGTCAATAGCTCGGGCCACTACATCCCTTGGTGCCAGCTCGGCATCTGTATGAAAATTCTGCATAAATGGCGTGCCATCGGGCAGTTTAAGAATCGCTCCTTCACCGCGCAGTGCTTCGGTAATCAGGAATGACTTGGCCTTGGGGTGATAAAGACAGGTAGGGTGAAACTGGTTAAATTCGAGGTTGCCGACACGGCAGCCTCGACGCCAAGCCATAGCTATACCATCACCGCTGGCGCCGTCTGGGTTGCTGGTATAAAGGTAGGTTTTGCTCGCGCCGCCGGATGCTAAGACAACGCTCTTGGCCTGCAGCAGTTCAACATCGCCGCTATTAATATCGAGGATATAGGCGCCGGTGCAGCGTATTTTACGCGAGCTTTTATCCGCTTGCGTAACGAGGTCGACGGCACAGTGATGCTCAAAGATTTGCACATTTTCGGCGGCCAGAGCGCGCTCGACCAAGGTGCCGGTGATTTCTTTGCCAGTGGCATCTGCTGTATGCAAAATACGGCGATGGCTGTGACCGCCTTCCTGAGTGAGGTGATAGCTTGGCTCTCTATTCCCCTCTCCATTCCCCTCTCCATTTTCCTCGGCCACTTCCTTGGTAAAGTCGACACCACTGTCGATTAACCAGTGTACCGCCTTGGGCCCATTTTCAACTACAAAGCGCACGGCGTCTTCGTGGCAGAGACCTGCACCTGCGGCAAGTGTGTCGGCAATATGCGCTTCAGCGCTGTCATCTTTGTCGATAACGGCCGCTATGCCGCCCTGGGCTAACCAAGAGGCACCCCCTTGAAGGCTGGCTTTACTGATAAGCGCGACGCGCAGACTTGGGTCTAGCTGGAGGGCGACGGTTAAGCCTGCCGCACCACTGCCAATAATCAGCACATCATATAGATTGGTTGGTTTCATTTGCTGGCCACAATAGGTTGACGCGGCATGATAGTATAAGCCAAAGTTGCAAGCGAACTAAATCGAGACCCAGCGGTCTGTCTATGATTGGGGTTAACTTTTATCGCACCACGAATGCGGCAGAAAAAGATAATAAACTGGATATTTAGGCTAAATGGATTGCTAGATGACAGAACAGAAAACAGAACCCACTGACCAACAGTTGGTTGTCAGAGTTCAGAAAGGCGACAAACGCGCCTTTGATCTGCTGGTTCTAAAGTATCAATATAAAGTACATGCCATCGTGGCGCGGTTTATTCGCGATAGCGATGAGGTGCGCGACGTTGTGCAAGAGGCTTTTATTAAGGCCTACCGCGCACTGCCCAAGTTTCGGGGCGATAGCCAGTTTTATACCTGGCTCTATCGAATTGCTGTGAATACCGCAAAAAACTATTTGGTCGCACGCAGCAGAAGACCACCATCCTCGGATGTTGATCTAGACGATGCGGAGTATTACTCTGGCAGCGACAGCCTAAAAGATCACAGTTCACCTGAAAACCAGCTGTTTCGCGATCAGCTTGAAGTGGCGATCAACCAGGCTATTATTGAACTGCCGGAGGACCTCCGAACTGCGGTGACGCTGAGAGAGTATGAAGGCCTGAGCTATGAAGATATTGCCGCGGTGATGGACTGCCCTGTAGGCACTATTAGATCGCGCATTTTTCGTGGCAGAGAGGCCATTGATGCACGTGTAGTGGAATTAGTTGAAGGTCATTAAAAGAATGATGAACCTTTTATATAAACATGGGTCTTACCCACACTATTTGCAAAACCGCGCTATAAGTTCGGCCATTATTAAGGCTAATGTTAAGGTAACTCACTTTCGTGTTGACGAGGTAAATTAATGAGCGATCACAAAGAACGCTTAGATCAATCACTCTCCGCTCTAATGGATGGAGAGGCGACCGATATGGAATTGCACCGCCTGCTTAAAGAGGTCTCTGAGGGATCCGAGCTGCGCGACAAATGGAAACGCTACCATATGGTTTCTTCCGCTCTTAAAGGTGATGCGGCCATTACCCCAATTGATTACTCCGCTGCTATTTCTGCCGCCATAGATGAAGAACCGTCTCACCGTCAGAGCGTTCTCGCGGGATTCGTAGGATCTGCTGGTCGCTTTGCTATAGCCGCCTCAGTCGCACTGGTTGCGGTGTTGGGCGTTCAACAACTCAATAGCCCTCTGGACAGCGTTGCACCTGTATCGGAGTTTGCCGGTATTGAGCAGGTCGATGAAGAGAATGTTGGCCCGGCTATACAGTTTCCCTCAGGTTTTCAGCCAATTATTAACGCTCGCACCGTCAGTGCTGGCGGCAACAACAAGAGTTCACAGTTTGTAACCCCGGTTATTGAAGTTCGTCAACAGGCTGAACGCAACTATTCGGAAGCTCAGCTGCGCGCTTATATGAATGATGTCATGGCCAGACACTCGAATCATGCGGCGTTAAACAGCAATCAGGGAATGTTGCCATTTGCTCGCTTAAATGAAGCAGAGGCAGCAGCCGAAAAGGAATAAATCGTAATAATGGTGTTTTTATCATTCGTTAAAAAAATCAAAGTGGCGGCTCTAGTAGCCGCCGTTTTGCTACATGGACCATTATTTGCGGCGCAGATGGAATCGGCCCATGATCTGATTTCGAAAATGGCCAAAGCATCACGAGAACTAAATTATCAGGGTTTGTTTACCTACGAGTACCGCGGTAATTTAACCAGCGTAAAACTGACTCATGCAGTGCAAGATGGTCAAGTCTACGAGCGTATGCAGCATATGGATGGTGTTCAGCGCAATGCTCTGCGTCGCACCGACAATGTCGACTGCCTGCGCACTGGTGATATATTGCTCCGCGGCAGCGCCTATAGATTAAACGACCAGAGTTATGCCCGCTTAGAAGATTTCTACGAGTTTCATATCAAGGGCCAGGGGCGCATCGCCAATCGCCAAGTGGTGATGATCCATGTTCTGCCCAAAGATAAGCATCGCTACGGCTATGTTGTGGCAATAGATAAAGAGTCTGGTTTGCTCTTGCAGTCAGTATTGATGAGCCATACCGGTAAGCCTATAGAGCGCTTTCAGTTTGTTGATATTCAGATCGGCGGTTCAATGGCCGAGTTAGGGTTTGATTCCGAGGCTAGCGATTTTAGCGATGTTGCCTTGGATCAAGGCAACTGCATCGACAGCAACAGTCAAATTACGACCTCGGCATCTCGTTGGAGCACCCAGTGGATGCCTCCCGGATTTGTGATGGCGTCTCATAAACTTGTCGATAACCAAGGTCAGGAATCGATGATGTTTACCGATGGTTTGGCGGTTTTTTCGGTGTTTATCGATATAGATAAAGCGCGTTCTCTACCGGCCATAGAGGCCAATTTGGGGGCCACAGTAGCGGTGTTAACCAAGGCTGAGATCAATAATCAGGAGTATGCTATCTGCGTGGTGGGTGAGATCCCACGTGCAACGGCAAGTCAAATTGCCAGTGCTATCTCCATGTCTTCGCCCCCACCACCCTCTTCACCAGCCTCTAGCTCTCCATCACCCTCTCCATTAACCTCAAAGTCACCTTTACCCTAGGGTCGATGCTTCCATGATTCTTGAAAATGGCATTATTGTTGCGGTTGAGCCCGATGGTCTATGGGTCGAGACGATTCAAAAGTCTGCCTGTGAAGTCTGTGTGGCGGAGAAGGGTTGTGGGCAAAAATTCCTATCCAAGCTGGCGGGAAAGACTGTCAGTATCCGGGTGTTGCGCAATAAGAAATCCTCGGCGGAATATTCGGTTGGTCAGTCAGTGACCATAGGTATTCCTGAGGATATTATTGTAATGGCCTCTCTGCTGGTTTATCTGCTGCCAATTTTTGCTGCCATAGGCGGCGCCTGGCTATTTTCTGGTAGCGACTTGCAGGCTGTTGGCGGTGCTCTTGGGGGGCTGTTACTGGGCGGCCTAATGGTCAATCTGCACAGTGTGAAACAGCGTGATGATATGCGCTTTAATCCTGTTCTTATCGAAGAGCCGGTTCAACCTAGCATTCTCAACTTTCAGCAGTAAGTATCTTCTTAGTCGCTCTTATCAAAAAATGGCTAACTATTTTTTAACCCTGTTGTCTGATCTGTTTACGGGGTTTAAAACGTCTAAATCTGCTCGGTTAAAGCTTCAACCAAGAACCGTTGAGTAAAAGTCGAAATTCCAGCTCCCGCCGTAACCTAATTTGGCTATGCTTTTTACAGCGGGTTTTATAGCGGCTTTTTAGAGCGGCTTTTCTAAATAGGCTTTTAAGAAAGCCACTATGAGTAATAGAGAAAAATTACACTAACTTTTGGAGAACACTTCGTGCTTAAAAGACTTTTGCTTGTTACTTCCTTTG
>Ga0180120_10000780_pt1 | contig 16378 bp, 17 predicted proteins | sample CPBDNA_3_FD_129677 | JGI IMG/M metagenome (GOLD analysis project Ga0180120, IMG submission 129677) | Freshwater to marine salinity gradient microbial communities from Chesapeake Bay, USA - CPBay_Spr_31_0.2_DNA (version 2) (version 2) | ecosystem: Environmental > Aquatic > Marine > Coastal ... | reverse complement strand
CCTTCGGACCTACGGCTCTCCGATCTTCGGAAGAGTCTCGATGCGTTCGAAGCGGGCTTGCCCAAGGTTCTCGAAAAGGTCGATGCCGCAGCGGCAGACCTCGCGCTGAAGACAACTGAGGACGGGGCCTTTGGCAAGAACCTCAAGGACACAGAGTACGAGATCGCCCTCCGCACAGAGGGAAGCGCTGTAGCCAAGAGCGCGGATGAGGGGTTCGTTTATCCCAAGAAGTACGCGAAGCTGACCAAAGCAGAGCTTGAAGATCTTGTCGTTAGTCTGACGAAGACCTTGAAGGAGCGACCTTCCGAGGGTGCTGACGCGCTCCGCACGGCTACTTTCGACGAGCTTATGGATCTCCCCTTTATAGACGGACTGAACTCAGCCGCAGGAGACTTCCGGTATATCAACGACGTAGATTTCTGGGAGATGTACAACCTCCCGAAGACAGCCACGCTTCAAGAGGCAGCGGACACGCACCTGAAGGCGTTGAAAGAGCGGCTAAAGGAGCAACAGATTACTTTCGATCAGAAGGTCGAGCTTAAGACAGAGCTTCTGAAGACTAAGATAACTGGCCTGCTTGAGCGAGAGCACGCTGCTTTTCGTGCCTTCGCTGCGGATATACGGAAGGACGACCCGTTCTCTGCCTCTCTCTACGATGAGCCTTTGTCCGCATCCGTTGCTCCTGCCCGCATAGACGAACCCGTTGCTTTACGCTCTGCTGTACGGGCTGCTCCTCCAGAAGCGCCTGTTGGAGGATATGATCCTTTCTACAGTGCTCTTGAGCGGTCTGCGGAAGCTCTTCCAGACAAGATCGGCGTGTCGGAGATCTTGCCGCTTATCAAGAAGCAAGACCTGCCCGGTGTGGGCAGGGTAAAGCAAGAAGAGATCAAGTACACCCTCATGGAGGAGTTCGTAGAAGACCTCCTTGCCGATGGCGTGAAGAGCATCAGCAAAGATGACTTGCTCGCGCACATTGGAAAGAACCGCGTCACTGTAGAAGAAACAGCACCCGGAGGAATGTCTAAAGAGATGAGGCTCGCTCAGGCGAGAAAGGACAATGCGTTCAAGGGCGTAGAGCAGTCTTTAAGGGACATGGGCTATACAGACCAAAGACTTCACAACTTCTCCGCGGATTCAGCGACAAGAACCGCCAACGAGCTTCTTGAAGACGCGCTGGGTTTTGGGCAAGCTGCAAGCCGCCTAAGGAATAAGGTTTACGGTCAGCGGTCTCAGTTGGAAAGAGCCGTTGACGAGCTAGGTCCGGTCTCTGGCCGGCAGGCTATATTGGAGGGCGGTCCAGTCTCCCGCATGGCCGCTTCTAAAATTGGAGAGTTAATAGAAGTCATCGGAGAGACAGAGCTCAGAGCTATTACAGGAGACGAGTTCGTCGATGCTCTGAAGGCAGATCGCGCTACTAACTTGTGGCCCGGAGTGGAGCCTTATGCAGGCCCAGAGAGTGCGCTAAACATTACTCCCGGGGCGAAGCAAGGGCTGTCCGACCTTATTAAAGAGAGGGGAAGCTTCTTTAATAGAGTCGAGCAACTCTTAGAAAGAAAGATCATAGGTTATTTTCACAAAGCCGATCTTCCTCAAGCGCCCAGGGGAGTCGTCGATGCGGAGAAGATTCAGAGCACGATCGAAGCTATAAAGAAGAGGATGGAGGCGTACAAGAGAAGGCCGAGGTTCGCGTATCAACTCGAACAGTCTGGTATATTAGACGATGACTTCTTCAGCTTTGATATCTCTGCAGGCGCGGTTAGGGTAGAAGAACGAAAACTCTTTCTCGCATCGCCCGAGTGGAAGGCTGTTGAGGAAGCAGACAGGCAACGGAACATTGCATTCAATGCCTCCACTAGCGAGATTTTCGGACCCCACTACCCCAGCTACGTTTCAGGAGACACCTCGAATTTAAGCAATACTTATAGAGAGATCTTGATCCAAAAGCCGGCTCCTCTTGAAAGGCCCAGAACTGCTGCTGAGAAGAAAATAGACGAAGAGCTGGACGCTCTTGTCTCCGACTACGCTGAACAAGGTCTTGGAGACGCGAGCGATGCTCTCTACGCGATTCAGGACAAGTACCCCGACTACACGCCCCCTTCAGCCATAGCAGGCTATGAGCCCTACAAGTCCCATAACTGGGAGTTCGGGGATGTGGAGTACGACGACATCGTTGTCCACATTCGTACTCGGGACATTAAGGACGCGGAAGGTAACAAGGTCCTCTTTGTAGAAGAGATTCAGTCCGACTGGCATCAAGAAGGACGGGTTCAGGGATACTCCGCAGAAGAGAATCGGGCTCTGAGAGAGAAGTTCGATAACCAGATGCGTGCCCTTGACGAAGAAGTGAAGAAGATCACCGACGCTTGGACGTATTCTTTTGTCGAGAAAACCGACGGCTTTCCTCCTACTAAAAAGTTGTTTGTTGAGATAGACGGGACAGATTTTCAGAAAGTCTCGATTCCTGCGGATGTAATAGGCCAAGCGGGTCGAGCGGCTGGGAGCTCGGGGGATTACGCTCGGCAGGCAGTTCGCAACATGTTTATGGGCGCGCGTCCGATGGGTGGGCGACCTGAGTTCTTTTTTCGGGCCCTCCACATTCGAGGGGGAGTAGATCCCTCCGTCTTGCAACTACGAGATAGAGCGCAGGCTATGGCTAGAAAGCAGCAACAAGTTGTGCGCGGTCCTTTGCCCGATGCTCCCTTTAAGAAGACTTGGCCCAATGTCGCAGTCAAGCGGCTCTTACACTTAGCCGCCGAAGAAGGGTACTCCTCTATCGCGTTTACTAAGGGAGACGTCATTCACGAGCTGGTGGGCGGCGGGCTATCTGGACAGGAGTACTTCTACAACAAGGTCCTTCCGAAAGCCATCTCTAAAGAAGCAAAGAAGGTAAACGCTACTGTAGAAGTAGTAAGCTCCCCGATTGGTGGAAAGGCGCTCACCGGCGGCTTTGATTTTGGAACGACAAAGAACGCAGACATCGCTCGGTCCCTGGAGGAGGGCGTTGTTACCATAAAGCTATCTCCCGAATCCAAGAAGATTGCTGAGAAGGGCCGTCCGCTGTTCCAGAAGCGTATAGAGGACGGCGTCGAGGTCGAGAAGTCTTCTGTCTCTTTCATGGAAGACGGACGCGCTGTTATTCGAGCTATGGAGCAGCCTGACTTCTCCTCGCTGGTCCACGAGATCGGCCACATTATCCGTCGGGACATGGAGCCCGATGAGCTGGATGAGTACATGCTCTGGCTCACGGGTGAGCCGCACAAGCTTAAGGTTGAGGTAGAAGGTTCTCGCTTGGTCGGCACCGACGCAGTGAAGGCCGAAGAGCTCTTCGCTTCTGCTTTCGAAGCGTACCTACGCGACGGTATCGCACCTACTAAGGGCATGATTAAAGTGTTCGAGGACGCGAAGCGCTTCTTGCTCACGATCTACGCCACTCTCGTCAAGCCCGATCAAGACAAGATTCAAGTAGTGCCCGAGGTGTCGGCGCTTCTCGACAAGATGCTGGGCGAAGTGCCCAGCCATAACACCGGGTTCAATCGACTAAGCAAGGCTTTCAAAGACGAGGTTATCGGCGCAAACTCTGGGCTCGGTGAGGTCAGCGTAGCTAACCGCGTGGCTGAGGATATGCGTCGTATTCTCCCGAAAGGTCAGAAGGCTTTCACGGAGGAGAAGGTTGCAAAGAAGATTGCGGAGCTACAGGAGCAGGTCAACTCAGGGGCTAAGACCTCTGAAGAGGCTGTGCTTGAGCTCCCGTTTAAGATCTTCTACAACCGCTTTGAGGACGGCAAAGACACCTTTACCCTTGAAGAGATAATCCGTCTGCAAGAGACACTCGAAGCAGAGAGGATACAAGCTCTTAGGCAATCGTTGCCTGAAGTGTTTACCAAGGAAAAGGTTAAGGCTGTGACGGAGCTTGACCCTGCCGAAAAGATTATGAACGCTCTGTCGGGCCCTGGCTGGACTAAGCAACTGAGCCGTGCCTGGCTGTCCACTATCTTCGGTGGAGATGCGCAGAAGATAGGGGAGAACAGCTTGCGTAAATTCCCGCCGCTTCTTCGGTCGGACATCCACGCAGGAGGTCGAATCATAGAGCAGGCTTATGGTGAGACCGTTCGTCTGGTCGGAGAGGGAGACTGGGATAAGATCACAAACTACCTGACCGGGGAGCTGACTACCTTCAAGTTTGGCGGACGACAGCTGTTCTCCAGTGGCCACGACATGGCTACCGGTGTTTATGAGCTTATCCGTAGGGTGTCTGACGAGCTGAAACCAGAAGAGCTCGAAGCGATGAGGTATCTCTTTGAGGAGACCGGTCCTTGGCGAAGAGCTGCAGACGCAGACACCGCTGAGGTGAGGCTCTTCGATGACGTCTATGAGCCTATGCAGCACTCAAACCCCGATGCTTCTCTGATCGGAAGAACGGCTATTGAAAAGCTACTGGGCTCGAGCGGTACGTCTCTGTTTATGAAGGACATGGCTGGGGCGCTCGGCTTCGAGTCGAGACTGACAAGCCAGCAGTTCCGTTTCTTAGAAGGTCTGTTTCATGCCGCAGGGGTCACCACGAGAGACGGAAAGTATGTAGACACCGCTACTAAGGCAGCTCGACAGAAGACCTTGCAAGGGCTGTTCTCTGATACCGCAAACTCTTTCGGCGACCGTGTCGGAAGCATGAACAAGTCCCGTCTTGCGATTCTTATGGCAGGTCACGGAAACGTAAACAGGATCTACGAGAAGTGGTCTGTGCAAGGCCTGGCAATCAAGGAAGACGTCAAGGTTGCGTTCTTAAACTGGTCTAACGGAGAGAAGATTTCCGACGAGATGCTGCCCGAGGTTCAGAAGGTCACGAGGCGGTACGGTCTAAACGCCCGGTTCTTCGAAGAGCCTGCTATGGACACGGGCTACTTCTTGCCAGCGATTGCCAGGGACCGTCTTGCTGAGGCGCTTGCTCGCGGTAAGGAAGGCACTTGGAATCTTGCTGATGCCCTGACTAAGTCTGAGCGAGACATGGGGAACGTCTTCGGTGGATTCTATCGGTACATGAAGCTGCGTATGACCCGTGGCGCCTTCGCGGTTCGTCAGCGGTACTTCTTCATGAACACCTTGGACCACTTTAACCAGATGTCCATGATCACTGGTTTCCGCCCGGCGCTGGTCTCTACTATACGCGTAGCCGCACAAGATGTGATGGCTGTGCCCCTGGTGTCGAGAAGCCTGGCTATTCTGGAAGCTACGGGCGCGAAACCTCAGGCTATGGAGAAGTTTCGACGAGTTCTTCAGAAGGGCGGCGACAAGGCAGCGAGGGCCGTCGGCAAATTGCTTCGTGTCTCTAAGTACAGGTTGGACTTGAACGGTATCCTCGATGGATCTGTAGAGGTTGTGACCCTTAACAACAGAACTTACAGCGCAAGAGCTATCAGGGACATCATGGTCGAGGAGGGGATCTTCGCCTCTTTCGACACTACTCAGCTCGCTAACGTGATCAAGAAGTCTGCTGATATGTCCCCCGGTAAGAGTTATCAGCTTCCTTGGGGCCTTCCCGCAATCAATCCAAAGCAGCTCGCAGAGAAGGCCGAGGACGTTCTTCTTAAGAGCGTGACGGAGACAGCAGAGGCATGGTCCGAGCGTGAGCGCGCAGGTGCGATGTTAACCCTGATGGAGATGGGCATGTCTCCGAGGGCTGCTGCTCGGACTACCATTGACGCGCTCTATGATTACGCGGGTTCTATGTCCCGGATGGACCGTGCTTGGTTTGTCTCTTTGCTGTTCCCCTTCTGGGCTTTCCAGAAGAACGCGAATAAGCAGGTTGTAAACATGTTGTTCAGCCCTGCCGGTGTGTATCGGATGGGCGTTCTTCGCCGCGCGGAAGAGGGAATCCCTGAGCTCTACGCAGCCTTGATGTGGGAGCACATGACGGGGGAGGACCCTTACGGTGTCTTCGATGTAGACAGCCTGCCTCAAGAGGTTCGAGACCAGTACTACATATATCGAGACCGACTCGAGAACGGCTACGGTCCTATAGAAGACCTCTCCCCTGAAGATCAACAGCGTCTCTTCATCGCTTATGGAAAGCCTTTAGACCAGCTAACGCCTGAGGAGATCTCAGTCATAGAGAACGGATTCGGCTCTCCAGAGAACATGCCTGAGGAGCTCAAGCTAGCAATCCGACAGCTGTTTACTACAGGAAGACACGGCACCTTCAAGGCAGCGGGCAAGATTTACCAGGTAGATCAGTTCCTGGAAAAGTACGCTGGATTTAATGAACCTACGCAAGCGAGCCTTGAGCTGCAGACTTATGTCATCCCGAAGCCTGATGCGTCTGGCAGGTCCGGTTACGTCAGAGATCGAGCCGGCTTCTTTGTCCCGCCCGTGCTGACCGAGAATGTGCGGAAGTACTACACCCACACGCGGTCCGTCGGCGGCACTAAGAAAGATTCTATTAAGGTAGATACTCCGTACACAGAGTTTCTTCTACCAGACACGACGATTAACGCCGGTTTCCGACATATCGCAAACACGGTTGCCTTTAGCATCCTTGCTGCCGATTACATGGGAATCGACGGCGGTCTCCTGACGGACTCTTCTGAAGGAGGCGACGCGATTATGCCCTCGATTCCTTTCGAGGAGGTCTTGTCCGTAAGAAGCACCCCTATTCCAGGTCTGTTCTTAGACATGGTGACTGACGAGCGGCTTCAGTACCCGCGTCGTGTGCATCCGCTCATTGCAGGGATTGTTGAAGACACCTTTAATATGAAACTTCTTAGAATCGATAATCTGGAGAATGATCCTTTTAAAGGTCACGAGCAATATACTCTTGAGGCGGAGGAGCAAACTGCTCAAGACTCGGGTGTTGTTCTTACCAATGAGCGCATATACATGATGCCGGGAGCTTGGCGTTTGCTCTTTGAGAACAGTCCTTTGGGGGAGCTCAATAGCGTGCTCATGCGGATGCCTACAAACATCCCGCTCGTTGAGACGGGACTAGATGTCGGTAGTGCAGTCGAGTTCCGTACAGCGTTCGAACAGTTTGCAGATCCCGAGCAGTTGATTCAATGGGCTCGGTTCGTTACGGGTATCCAGACAGCAGAGGTTAAGCCTCAGCGTGCTGCCCGCTTGGAATCCCGCCAAACGCCTGAGAAACTAAAGTGACTTCCTTCGCTCACTGAGATATTATTACCGCAATTGGAGATCTCTCTATGTCTATTGGATTTGCTGGCTGGCGTAGCGCCGGCTTTGCCTACAAGAACGCGGCTTCTCTCACCAACAGTTTCACTGTGCATGCCTGTACGGAAGACACCACCAACTCCCCAGAGTCGGCTGCTTTTCCAAGGACGTGCAACATCCAGTCTATTGAGCTGGAGATGTCGAGTCTCTCTGGCAGTCCTTCTACGGTGACGTTGTTCTTGGCTCGAGATTCTGCCGGCGATGTGGGTGTCACACCTGGGTCCACCAGCGGCGCTACTCAGACTATCCAAGTGGGTAAGACCACCGCGGCTGACGGCACGGTGGTCTTTGCTGTAGACTCGGACGTGCACTTCGACAGCGGCGTGGGCAGCACTTCGGCAGGAACGCTTTACGCAGTTGTTAAGCTCGATCAGGGCACGGCTACTTCTAATATCCGAGTGAACTGGAGGGGCTGATGTCTTCTGTCTTCGATAACAACATCAAGGTAGACGCGTCTGGAAACGCTACCGTTGAAGGCGACTTAACGGTCAGCGGAGACACGACGACTCTCAGCACGACCAACAGTGTCGTCAGCGACAAGCTTATAGAGCTTGCTAACGGAACCAGCGGCACCCCTTCGGGAGATGCCGGCATTGTTGTTGAGCGAGGATCGAGCGATAACGCTGCTCTTATCTGGGACGAGAGTGCCGATACTTGGAAGGCTTGTACCACCTCTGCCACAGGCGCCAGCACAGGTGACCTGACCCTGACGGATGCTGCTCTGGCCTCGGCGGCGATTACTGCTTCGGGCAACATCACAACCTCTGGAGACATCATCCTCGACGATGGTGGCTCACTGAAGGAAGCAGGCGGCACTGCTGCGATCACCTTCGACGGCTCTGGACATGTGACCAAGATCGGCCAAGACTCGATGAGCTCGGGCGACGTGCTGACCTGGGACGGCTCCAAGTTCGTCGGCGAGGCTCCTACGACTGGAGATGTCACAGGTGTCACCGCTGGGGTCGGACTCTCTGGCGGAGGATCGAGCGGCGCGCTTACCCTGACGCTGGACCTGTCTGAACTGAGCGCGATCACGCCGACGGCCACCGATAGCTTCGCTACCCTGGACTCAGACGGAGCCACGGAGCAGCGGACTACGATCACAGCGTTGAGCAGCTTTCAGGCGGGCTCAGGGCTATCGGCTTCGAGCGGCGTGCTCTCGGTCGATTCGATCACGTCTGTCGGCGCGGTCAATAGCGGCTCAATCACAAGCGGGTTTACGTCGATCGATGTCGGCGCCGGAAACATCAGCGGCGGTGACATCACGGCATCGGGCGGTGACATCGCTCTCGGTAATGGGCAGAACGGTACTGTGGCTGTCGCAGCTACTGCCCACAACGCTGCCGGTAAGAACCTGACTATTACGGCAGGCCCGACGACTGCGGGCACGACGAACAACATCGCGGGTGGAAGCCTCACCATCCAAGGTGGGCAAGGCAAGGGCTCTGGTGCTGGCGGTGACATCGTCTTCCAGACAGCCAACGCAGCGGGCTCAGGCAGCAGCCTAAACTCCTTGGCTACTGCGCTCACGATCAGTGATGACCTTAGCAGCACGTTTGCTGGGGATGTCATCATCACAGACGGCAACCTCAAGCTCGGGTCTACCGCTGTCGGGGCCACTGCGGCTGAGATCAATGCAGCCTGTGATGCCGATGGCCGCACAGCAGCGGCGGTCTCCGTAGCCAATGACCACTTCCTCTTCTGCGACGGCGGGGCTGATGGCGCTACCAAGGTCGAGGCGATTACCGACCTGATGACTGCGGTTGCAGGAACCCAGGCAACGACGGGACTGGTCGCCAGCAGCGGAACCCTGGTCCTAACAGACCTTCACCCAGTAGGCGTGAGTGGTTCAGCCAATCAGCTCCTTACGGATGACGGCGACGGTACGGTCACTTCAGAAGCCAAGTGCCTTGTCGACGGTGCGAAGCTCACTATCGGAGACGCGACGGCAGAAGACACTCTGCTGGTCTTCGACGGGAACGCTGCTGACTGGCGCGTAGGTATCGATGACGGCACGGATGTTCTTGAGATCGGGGTAGGCGCGGCTCACGGTACGACTACAGCTATCGGCGTCAACGCCAATGCTCAGACCCAGGTGCTTGCAGCATTCGCCGCCAACGTGGCAGGAACCTTCGGTACCTTCGCTGACGGAGACGCAACTCCATCGGTTGCTACCGGTAACCTCTGGAAGCATCACGCCTCGACTCAGACCATCACGATGTTCGATGATGGAATCGCCGGGCAGACAATCCATGTGATTTCGACCGCCGCCATTACCTACGATGTGACGAGCACCAACCTCAAGGGTGGCAGCACCGACATCGTCACAGCAAGCGGTGACATCACTTCTTGGTTCTTCGACGGCACTAACTGGTATCTCATCCAGTTCATGGACGTGTCGGCTGATATGTCGAGTGTCGGTGGCGGCGGAGGCACGGACCTCAACGGTCTAAGTGCCGCAGCCGTAGACGTAGCCGCTGACAGCATCGGAATCATCGACGCGAACGACAGCAATAACTCCAAGAAGGAGAGTATTGCAGACTTGGCTACAGCGATGGCAGGGTCAGGTGTTACAGCCACGAACGGGGTGTTCAGCGTTTTAGACGCTGCGGGTGGGGCAACAGCCGATGTTGCTGCCGACATTAGAAGTACTACTTCTCAAGCAGGCGAGATCCTCGCCATGCACGTTTTCAGCTAAGGAAGAACAATGGCATCGATTACCAAGAGACTCCTTTCAGGAAGTACAAGCGGCAAAGGCATCAAGCCTACCGGGGGAACTGCTTCTGCTAACGCAGTAGAGGTTCACACCGCTATAGGTGGTGCGGCTGATTTTGACGAGATCTGGTTGTGGGTAACGAACACTTCAACAAGTGCCGTTAAGCTTACCTTAGAGTGGGGGACCGCTACAGCGGCTGACGGAAACATTGAAGTAACGGTCCCCCCCGAAGAAGGGCTGATGCAAGTCGCTCCGGGATTGATTCTGAACGGAGGCATGATTGTCGAAGCGTTTGCGAGCACTGCGGACGTACTGCTTATTTTCGGATTTGTTAATCGGATCGATTACTGATGAGTAGGCGTGAACGAACCCAGCACCAAGTAGGTTTTCGGGGCATTCGTCCCGATCGGATGTCTCGGTGGCACACCGTGATGGACCTGAACTTCAAGGGTAACTGCTGGACGGCAGGGGCTCTGACGGAGAACGCGGGTTCGCTCACAGCGGCCAGCGACGATAACGGCTACCACTGCTATGTGCGGAACACGACTGACAACAGTTGGACCCAGACCGATGACACCGGCATGGTGGTCGACTTCGGCGGGGGTACCGCTGGAAAGAATAGGCTCACCATCAAGGTACCTTACTTCCAGGTAGATAAAGACGGCAGGTTCCCACGGATTCGGGTCTCGGCAAGTTTCAGCGGGTTGGCTACGTCTAATAACGGGGACTACATTGGCGTCGGAGTGACCGGCTTCTATGTGAACAATGCGAACCCCAAGAATCCGCACGCCACAGCCATCTACGACACAAACAACAAAGACACGCCGACCTTCAAGTACGGAGCTCAGTCCACGAAAGGGACGTGGGGGAATACGGGCTCAGGACTTGAGACGACAGGCCTTGTGGCTCCTGACTCTGCGGGCTCTACGACTGGAGTCCTGGTGCTTGAGGATGGCGGCCAAGGGTTGTGGATTTGCCGAGGCCATGACGGTGACGTAATCATCAAAGGCGGAAACACGGTCGACACGTTTCGGTCTCAAGTCACCGCAGCGGGATTCAACGGCCACACCTCAGACAAAGGGTACTACAGAGCCGATGGCTCGGCCTACGATGGGCCGTATGTTTCGCTCTGGTGCAACGCAGGCGCCACTGGTGGTTCTCAGGCTGTGACCTGGGAGCAGTTAATCGTCGAGGTATACTACTAATGGCTGACATTGCATACATCTCCAGCGTTCGCGTGACTGAGTACACGCACTTTCTTGATGATGACGAGACACCCCGAATGGCGGGCCGCATGATCGAGGTCTTCATTCCTGACGAGCGACGGGCAGATGTCGATCGAAACGCAGCTATGCGTGAGGAGTTGAGCGAGAAGATCGACGCAGCAATCACGGCTGCTGGTGGATGATTATGTCGGACACGCAGCTTGATAAGGTCTGGGCCGTTACGAACGGAATCCGGCGAGACGTCGGCGAGATTAAGGTGTGTATGGCACGTCTCGACGAGCGATCTGCTGCGAGAGAAGCTCAGTTCGACATGCAGAACCAGCGGCTGGACAAGATGGAAAGCAAGCTACAGCGGCTGGACATGAAGGTCGCCGCCGCTATGGGCATGGTCGCCTTGATCTCTTATGGACTTCAGCTTCTGGTGAGCGTATGAGCTACCTACCCCCCATTCTTAGAGCGGTTAGAGAACAAGGCTACGCCGTATTTGCTGCGGAGCGAGACTTTGATCTGAACATTATCGGAGTCAGAAGAAACGCCTCTCATCGAAAACCCGATCTATACCTGGACGATCTCTATGTAGTCTGGAAGGAAGACGGGTGTTGGAGAACCTGGAACTGTGCGATGACTACTACTCCTGGTGAGTATTACCTCGTCCACCCCATGCGCCCGTCTCAGGGTTGCGCCATCATGGCCCCTGGGCAGTACCGCGGTGTCTACAAGCCCGGGCTTCACAAGGGCAAGCCGGGGCTGCTGCAGCGCGGAGCGAAGGTAAAGTATTACCGAGACAACGATCGAGACACTGAGCTCGACTTCGACCCCTCTACGATTCAGAAAGGCTACGCGGGTTTGAACTTTCACCGCGGCGGGCGTTCTGATCGAGTCGGAAAGTGGAGCGCAGGTTGTCAGGTAGTACATCCAGACGATATGGATTATCTCCTCAAGCTCTGTAAGAAGCAGGTTTCGACCAACGGACAGGGCTGGGATAGCTACACGTATACTTTGTTAACAGAGGATCAACTATGAAACTCAATCGAGACCAGCGGAGGGCCCGGCGACGTCGGGTTATTACTCGCGCTGTTGCCCTGGCGAGAGAGCTACACACAGGCGACGAAGCCGCTCAGAAGGAGTTCATTGTAGACATTGTGAATAAGGCTATAGACATTCCGGGCCTTACCGAAAACGCTGAGAAGCGGATTCTCATGGCAGTTGCTGAGCTGTTGATTGATTTAGTTTCTGAGGAGAGAGGCAATGGATAAGAAGATGAAGGGCGCCCTCGTGGCGCTCGTGGGCTCGCTCTGTATGGGCGGCGCTCAGGTTATGAGCATGGAGTCTCGTATTGCAGCACTCGAAGAGGCTGTAGGCATCGAGCCTGAGAGCGCCGAGGATGACGCTGCGGCAGAAGCCACGCAAGAGCCCGCTGGTGATGAGGTAGTTACCGAAGAGCCTGAGAGCAGCGAGGAGTAGTTCCGATGGACCTGTCGATGATCATGGAACACATCGACGCCATCGGGCTTGTCCCGTTGCTGCTGGCGCAGTCCTACCATATGAACCAGAAGATGGACTCTCAAGCCGCAGCCATGGAGGCTCAGCGGAAGGAGCACGACGATAAGACTCTTGGGATGGTCAAGGGCTGGGAGAAGCAGCTTGTTGCTCTCGTCAATAAATACGAGGAGAGAGAGGATGAGATCCGCTCCCGCTACGACGGGGTGATTGAGAAGTACAATAACGAAAGAGATCGCATGTTCCGAGACATGGACCGGAAGCTGGACGACGCGATCCGCTTCTTCCAGTCGAGATAGAAATGGCAGGCAGGAGAAAGCGAGTAAACGTCAGCGTTAAGGAGGACTTAGCCGAGCTCGAAAAGAAAGCCCGGCGTAGTTTAACCCGGCTGACGCCTGGTTCTTTCTCGACTACGACGAACGCTCCCTACGGGCTCACCGTTCAAGGTGACTTAGTTATCGACGACTCCAAGATCCAAGAGGTATCGGACGACTTGGTTATTGATTCACCGGGTAAGATCAAGCTCGATTCCCACACGGGGATCTTCTGGTTCGTCAGAAACGAAACGCTGACGGGCTATGTCCAGACTACGACAGACACCAACCTCGTCATTCACAACGAAGTCGCAAACGGAGACATCAAGTTCTCTGGAAACGACGGCGGGGTAGGCACAACGGCACTCACGCTCGACATGTCCGAGGCAGGCGCCGCGACATTCAGCGCGGGAGTTACTGCTAACGGTCAGGTGACTGTTACGACGACCACAGGAGCTCTGACGTTACCTCGTATGACTACGACTCAGCGCAATGCTTTGACTGCAGCCGTGGGCATGATAATCTACAACACAACAGATTCAAAGTTTCAGGGTTACGCGGGTAGCTCCTGGGTCAACCTTCATTAGGAGCCGACATGGCTTTCTCTGCTTCCCCGGCTGATTCCCGGTATACATACCAAATGTTTCTCGACGAGGACGTCGACGAGAACGTGAAGGTAGACGTCACCGGTGGGGCCGCCACCCTGTATTACCTGGATTGTGTGAGCTCGGATTCCAGCAACGTGCTGTACGTCAAGTTCTTCGACGCAGCCGTTGTGACTCGGGGCACTACTCGACCTATCTTCGTCGTCGAGATACCTACGAGCGGAACTAAGCGCATGAGCTTTCCCGACGGTATCGAGTTTGCTACAGCCCTTTCTTATTCTTGTGACCGCTCAGGCGGGACCGCTGCGGGCACTGCTCCTGGCGCAAGCAAGATGACCATTCGATTCGTAGTTAGTTGAGGTTGACATGGCTATTTCACTTGCAGACGAGTTCACTACACCGCTCTTCACGTTTACTGCGGAAGACACAGACGCTGACGCAACAGACGAGGTTGTAGATGCGACCTCGGGCACTTTCTATACTGTGTATGTAGACAACACAGGAAACAGTGGTGCCGTTTATGTCAAGCTCTGGGATAACAACAACGCCAGTAACGTGACTGTTGGAACTACGGTGCCTGATTGGATCTTCCCTGTTGCGGCCAGCAAGAAGAAGCAGTTCTGCTTTCCTGACGGCTTCGCCTACGGGACAGGGCTTGTCATGGCCTGTCTTACAAGCGCAGGAACAGAAGGAACCACAGGTCCAACCAGTGACGTGCTTGTTCGGATTGGCTTAGTAACGTAGGGCTATGCTTCAATCGGCTTCTTGTAGAACATGTCTACAATCCGCTTGTGCATCTCTTCTATTGCCTCCAGCGGACACTCGCTGTAGCAAGCGATCATAACTACGCCCTCTACGAAGAGTACCCAGTAGCTGTCGGACCAGGCTAAGTGGCAGCCGTCGAACCCGCAGATTTCCATAGCTCGCATGAGCTCTTCTGCTTCGACGGCTGCTTCTTCTAACAAGGGATCTACGGCGTGCATGTAAGACCACTAACCTTAGTCAGCGGTTTTGTATCCCTTGTTTTGCGCGGCCAATCTCAGTAGCCTTCCTGCCCATGCGTCGAACCCTATCAGTCCGGTGTCTGTTGATCGCGAGGAAGACATCGCGAAGGCCCTGGCCAGGGCTACGATCAATCGCAGAGAGGGCGGGCGGATCCCAGCTAATACCCTGCTCATCTCTGGCGTCGTTGTCTCAGACCTGCGACAGAGCTCTGCTAAGTTCCAGCTGCGATGTCGCATGTGCCGCTTAATGAAAACCGAAAAAGCGTCCGTCATTTGAGCAGTCCTCGAGAAAGCATGTCTTTGTAGAGAAGGTCCAGTACAACGGCATAGGTCTTCGAGGGCGCCGCTTTGCCGTAACGCCATCGACGAATGCTGTTGAGGGAAGGGATGGCCCCGCCTGGTAGGTGCCTTTGCATCTCCAAAGCTATCATCCCGTCGCTGTAACCAGCCTCTCTGAGTTTCTTGACTATTTCTTTGTAGCTCGTCGAAGCTGCCATCTCTCCACTCCCTCCTTCCTGAAGTAGTATGCGCCGATACCTATAGCGTCCCAAGCGTCGTGTGTTGCTTTCTTCTGGACACAGCCGAGCTCTTTCTCGGACAGGCGATCCCTGAGTCTCGCATGTACTACCTTCTTAGGTACCTGCTTCTTCCACTCAGCGGGCTTGTAGCCTTGGAGCTTCGCTCCCTTAAAGCGCCACACCAGTGCACCAAGCACGCCTGTCAGCTCCAGTAGATCGTCGGCGTTAGTCTTCTTGTCTCGATAGACCTGCATCTGTTCGCACACTAACACTGATATATCCGGGGAAATCTTGATGGCGTCTACCATCTTGACCCAAGCGTCAGGTCCTCTCTTCGATCCCTTCGCCACAGCTGTCCATGCCCGAAGGAGTGTGCCGTCGGGGGACCACAGAGCGCATCCGCACTTCCGCAGTCCAGGGTCGATGCTCAGGACGGTTCCCAGCATAGCAGCCTACCCTCCTCGTCCCTCGCTTCCTCGGCTCCCTTGTACCAGCGGCGCATCGCAGCGGGTTCGGCATCGATCCTCACGTCGGGTATGTACACCTTCATCGCTGCGACCATGACGTCTGCAAGCCTATCGGCTGCCGCGGTGCGCTCTTCGATACCCTCAGGCACCTCGACAAGCAGCTCATCATGAATAAAAGCAACAGGGCGGCAGCCATACAGCGGGCTTTCTTCTCGGACATAACACTCCTTCGCCACTTCCCAGATAGCGTTCTTGGCACCGTCTGCAGCGAGTCCTTGGAAGAACGTATTGCAGCCAGCACAGTAGTTTGTGCCGCCTCTTAGCCTGTTAGACCTGTGCTGCTTTACTGTGAAGTCGTTACCCATAGAGCTCAGGTTGGAGACATGGCGGAAGAACAACCGCATCTCTGGCCACGTCATTAGCCATTCGTACTTCAGAGAAGACGCCTGTTCCTCCGAGATATCTACGGAGTAGCCCGCTCTGGCAAAAGCCCTGAAGGACTCTGCGCCCATGCCTCCGGGGAACCCGAAGTTCAGGGCCTTGGCTAACTGCCTTGCCTCCTGGACTTCCTTGTCTCCCTTCTTCCTCCTCTCCTGTGCATGTTCGTAGTTGGTGCCCAAGATGTTAGCCGCCACTGCAAGGTGCAGGTCTCTGCCGCTGTTGATAGCCTTAGCCATCTCGGACTCTCCGAAGAGGTCGAGACACACCTGAGAAAGCGCGCAGAGCTCCAGCGTCGAGTAGTCACAGGCTACGAACACCGTGCCTTCTCGGGGCACATAGGCCTCTCGTATTCCTCCAGCCCTGGGGATG
>Ga0180120_10000770_pt1 | contig 16466 bp, 16 predicted proteins | sample CPBDNA_3_FD_129677 | JGI IMG/M metagenome (GOLD analysis project Ga0180120, IMG submission 129677) | Freshwater to marine salinity gradient microbial communities from Chesapeake Bay, USA - CPBay_Spr_31_0.2_DNA (version 2) (version 2) | ecosystem: Environmental > Aquatic > Marine > Coastal ... | reverse complement strand
TGATAATAATTTTGATAATAGTCCTTTAATTATTATTATACCAAATGATATTATAAATGAAGGAACATTAAATATAAATGATATTAATATTGAACAAAAATTACAAATAGAAATATTAGGAACTAGAATTAAATATCGTAATGAAAAAATTCAAGTTGTAGGTAAAATAATATAATATTATTTATATTTATATTTATATTATGGAAGATAAAAAAATATTTATATATAATAATATTTATAAAATAAAATATCATAATGAAATTATTAATTATATAAAAAATAATAATATAAAATATACAGAAAATTGTAATGGTTTTTTTGTTAATATTAGTTTAATTGATGATCATATTAATAATATTTATAATATTTTACAATATATTATATTTAATAATAATGAAAATAATGAAATGGATTATAAAAAACAAGAATTAATAGAAGATAATAATTTATTAAAAATAAATGAAAAAAAATTTAATTATAATATAGAATTAAAAAATTTTACAAAACAAGAACAAGAAAAAATATTATTATCTAAAAAATATAAATTTGATAATTAAAGATAATTTTATTTAAATATAAAAATGGATATATTTAATGATCTAAAAAATAAAAATTATAATTATTCTGATAAAATTGAATCAAATAAATATACTCAATCTATTAATTCAATTATTAAAAATAAACCTATTGATTTTGATAATTTAAATATAAAAGAAACTGATAATGATATAGTTAAAAATACTATTAAACAATTAGATATAAAAAAAACTGATAATAATATAATAAAAAGTGTCATTAATGAATCAATAAATCATTTTATTGATAATGAATGTGTAAAATATACAAAAAAAGAAATGTCTGAAAAATATAAATCTATTTATGAATTAATTTTATCTATTAAAGATAATGAATATCAGATTTTAGAAATGAAAGAAAAAGATAAATATGTATCTGATAAAAAAATCATATTATGTTCAAATATTGATGATGAATATAATAATTATAATTTTAATAAAAGAATATTATCTAAATCATTAATATGTTCTAATTTACAAAAATATAAAGATAATCTATTGTCATTAATATTATTTTACAATGATTATTTTAAAATTAATTTAATTATATGTCATGATAATAAATATTATAAATCTGGTTTAAAAAATTTTGAAAATATTTATATTAAATATATTAAAAATGGTTGGATAATTCAAGAGATGAATTCAGAAAATATTAAATATGAAAATATATTAGATTTAAAATATTGTATTGAATTAGATATTAAAACAAATTTTATATATAATTTATATCTCAAAGCAATATCTAATTATAAAGTAGATGAATTAATAAATATTGCTAATGAATTAAATATTGATTTAAATAAGAATGGTAAAAAGAAAATTAAAAAGGAATTATATGATGAAATTAATCTATTTAAATTATAATTAAATTATAATTAAATTATAATTAAATTATAATTAAAATCTAATATATATTATAAAAATAAAAATAAATGACAGATATTGAAAATCAAATAAAAAGTTATGATTCAAAAATTTCTTTAGTTGAAGGTAAAATTATATCAATGACTGAAAAAATTAAAAGTTTAACAATTACTAAAGAAGGAAAAACAGCCGCCCAAAGTGAAAAAATTAGAAAAGATCAACTGAAACTATTAAAAAAAATTAATATTTTAAGAATACAGATGTCTGACATGAAAAATACTCAATTATTAATGATAATAAATTTACAAAGACAGACAATGCTCGAAACAAAACAATTAGTTCGTGATACATCAGAATTACAAAGAAATATTAGCAATGATCCTGAAGCAAACCCATATTATTATAGTCGAAAAGAAAAAGATCCCCAATATTCTGAAATTGCTAGGAAGAGGACATCTATGAGAATGCGTGGAAAAAATCCTGGTGCATTTACATCTAATATATTGGAGCAAGATATGAGAAGTTTGGAACAAGATGATGGTGCAGATCCAGTATTAATGCTAGTTGCCAACAAAATGGGTCAAAAGAAAAAATCTAAGAGTATGAAAAAAAGATCTAAAGGTAAATCTAAAGGTAGATCAACTAGAGGAAGTATGAGAAGACGTAGAAGATAAATAATAATTACATTTTTTTTATAAATTTGAATATTTAAAATTATAAATATATTAATATATTATATATGGAAATCTTATCTAAAAATAAAGATATCCTTGATTATTTTAATACAGCAATATTAAATGATAATAATAATATTGAATTAGAGGTTATATTTGGATATACTCCAAAGAATAATCCTATAAATAAATTAATATTTAAGAATATATTAGATAAACTTAAAACTGATTTTGGTGATCCAATATCTATATCAACTAATTTAGATATTAGAACTAAAATAGGAAATAATGTATCTAATACAAGATGTAGTATTTTAGATTTAGAATCTATAAAAAAATATTGTATTACAGATTCTTTAGAAAAATTATCAGAATCTTCTATAAAAATTATAGAAAAAGTAGATTATAAAGATAGTGTTATTAAACAAAGTAGAATAACTAATCAAGAATATAATTACAGAATTAATTTAAAATCTGAAAATAATCTAGATTATGATACTGTACAAATTAAAAGATTTAATACAGATCATAATTCAAAATTAAAACATTATAGATATAAAAAAAGATATAGTTTTATTACTAATGATAAATTATTTAGAATTGATTTATCTGTAATAAAATCAACACAATATGATCATAAAATTAAATCTTATAAATATTCAAGAACATTTAAAGAAGCAAATATTTTAAATAATCCAGAAGAATATGAATTAGAAATTGAATATATAGGTTCAACTGAAAAAAAAGATAATGGCGTATATTACATAAATGATTATTATAATAAATTAATATCTGATATAGATGACCCACTAATATTATCAAGTAGTGTATCAAATCCATTAACATTAGATGTTAAATTACCTAAAACAGTTAGTGGAGAAAGTTCTGGAAAAACACCATTAATTGATTTACCTGATAAACAATTAAAAATAAAAGATGAATTAATTGGTATGAATGTTGAAATAAAAGATACCTTTGATTTAGGTGAAATAGTTATTAATGATGATGATATATTGACTATTGAAGATTATAATTCTGATTATGAAAATAAAGGTAAATATGTATTATTAAATATTACACCATCTAATGAACAAATATGGGTACCCTTAACAGAAATATATAATAAATATTTAGATATAGATGAAATAATATCAGAAGTAAATAGTACAGAAAAATCAGGTGGAGGTAAAAAAACAGAAGAAGATAAAAAATTATCTTTTGAAGTAGAAAAAAGAGATTTATTATCTAATAAATGTGTAGAATTATTAAATAATCATATAAAATATTTATTAGAGATAATTCATAATAATAAAATAATATTATCTAAATTACAAAGAGAAACAATATTAAATAGATATGGTTCATTAACTAAACAAAAACAACATTTTAAAAAATTTATTGGACCTCAACCAATAACATTAAATCATGAAAATTTATTATTATCAAATGATATAAATATTATAAAAGGATATGCTGTAACTGAAAAAGCAGATGGTATTAGATGTTTATTATTTATTACTGATTATACTGGTTATTTAATAACTTCTAAAATGGAAATAATACCTACTGGATTAAAATTTCCAGATATAAATGGTCAATGGTTATTAGATGGAGAATATATTACTAAAAATAAAGATGGTGATGATTTAGAAGATAATTTATATATGATATTTGATATATATTATAGTGATACAAATGCAGTATATAAATATTTTTGGATAAATTCAGATGAGAAACCATCAAGATTAAAAGAAATTAATAGATTTAGAGATTTAATAAAAAATCAAATGAGAAGTGAATTATATAATATAAGAATAGGTATTAAAGAATATGAATATGGAACAACAGAATTATGTGATCCAGCAGAAGATCGTGATAAATTTAATGTACAATTTAAATCTATATTTGAAAAATGTAAAACGATATTAAATAAAACTAGTAGTTTTGAATATTTTATTGATGGATTAATATTAATGCCTATATATTTAGGAGTAAAAGGTTCTAAATTAAATCCTTCACCTAATGATATAGGCGGTACATGGGATTATAATTTTAAATGGAAACCACCTGAAGAAAATACTATAGATTTTAAAGTATTAACTGAAAAAGTATCTCAAAATTCAAAACTAGATAAAGTACATCCTTTTAATGATGAAGATGATATATTAAGAACTTATAAAAAATTATATATAATAAATGGTTATGATGAAGAAAAAGATATAAATTTAAATTTTTGGATGAAAATATTAACAGGTGATAAACCATCAAAAGAAAATACCCAACTATTTAATCCACCAGATACTAAAGAAAATGTTGGTATAACAAATATACTATTAGAAGATAATAAAATGTTATGTTTAAAAACTAAAGAACAAATAAAAGATGGTGATATTGTTGAAATGAGATATAATCCAAATGGATTAAATGGTATGATATGGGAACCATTAAGATTAAGAAATGATAAAACTAATCCTAATTATAAATCTGTAGCAGATAATGTATGGAAAACTATTATAAATCCAATTACTAATAAAACAATTGAAGGTAAAGAATATGATTTAAAACAAATTAAAAAAAGTGTAAAATTATCAGTAGATACTGGTTATTATATATCAAATAATAGAAGCATTGAGACAAGTATTTTAACTAAATTACATAATTATATAAAAACATCTTTAATTAATGGTGTATGTTCATTATTTAAAATGAATATTCAATATATGGATTTATCTTGTGGTCGAGGTGGTGATGTAGATAGATATGTAAATCCAAATAATAAGATTAAATTTATATTTGGTTTGGATATTGAAGATACAAATGAAGCATCTAGAAGATATTTCTATAAACAAGCCAATAATAAAGCCGTATTTCTTCAATATAATACTAGTAAAAATATTAAATCAGCAGAACAACCTAAAATAAACAAACATTCTAAAATAATGATTGATATATTGTATGGATTAAAAAAATATGGTTCAGAACCTTATAAACAAATATATAAAGATTATAAAAATATTGCTAAAAATAAATTTCAAGTAGTAAGTAGTCAATTTACATTACATTATTATTTAGAAAATGAAGAAACATTTAATGGATTTCTTACAAATGTAGAAGAAAATATTGATAAAAATGGATATTTTATAGCAACATTTTATAATGGTAATAAATTATTTGATTTATTAAAAGATAAAGAAGGTATTGAATATACTAATAAAACAGGTGATAAAGTATATGAAATTAAAAAGAAATATGATTTAGAAAAATTTCAATATGATAGTGAAGATACAAGTAATATGTTTGGAAATAGAATAGGTGTTTATATGGATTCTATTGGACAAGAATTTGATGAATATTTAGTAAATATGGATTTCTTAATAGATTCATTTAAAAAAAGAGGTATGGAATTAGTTACACCTAATTCAAAATTAAATATATTTAATAAATCTAATTTTGAAATAGATGGTGTTGGTTCATTTGATAAAATTATAGGCAATCTAAATACTATGTCTAAAAAAGATCAATTATTAAAAACAAATTATAAAGGTGCTATAAATATTACAAAAGATGATAAATTAAAATTATTAAGTGGATTGAATGTATATGTAATATTTCAAAAAAAATAATTATTTACATAATAATGGTATATGAATATATTTACATATAGAAAATTCATTACCTTTAGGTAATATACATTTATATTTATCATTAACTATTTTACATTCATTAGGTTTTTGACAATGTTTAGCACATGCTTTTAAATCTTCTAAGCAAGTACCACAATGACCTTCTTTTATATAATTATTTTTTTTACAATTATTATTTAAAACAATATATAATATTATACCTAAAAAGAATAATATGCTATTCATTAATATATTCATTATATATAGTATATTTATAAATAAATTCTATTCACAGAATAAATTTGAAATTTTTATTTAAATAAACTCATATTAAAAGTTCTAGTCTGTTTAAGCATTCAAAAGAACACACTTACAAACTTACGAAATGGCACTCTACCTTGATTTCAAGAATGTACCAGGCAGTTGTCTCGACGACGATGTCGAAATTTCCATTACTAGTGAGGACATTTCTATGGCGCGTGATATCGGCATCCTTACCCCACGCGAAGTCGTATCATCCGACTTTGTTCCTGTGGAGATTTCGGCACCGAATACTTCATCTTGGGCGAGTAAAGCGTCAGGAATGTCTCCACAGGATACTCACGATACTGAGTATCTTGCGACTGTCCGTGATGCTGAATTCTTGGCATTTGTGGCGCTCATTGAGGGCGACGATATGGACGATTTTGTTGAGCAGCATCACTTGGACATTGAATGTATGATCAATCACCCTTACCAACTTCTCCCGAGTGAGATGCCGTACGCGTCATTCACCACTGAGGTGCGCGTGACAGCGATTAAGAATGGATACTATGTGGGTTCTCTCGGTGGTCATGGCACGAACGTCTACATTAAGACGCCTCCATCACAACTGCTTGAACTTCACTCGCTCTACTTGATGGATGTCACCGCCACACCAGCTGAGAGTTTCCCTTTATGCGCGACAAAGGTCTTTCAAAAGTTGCGGACAGCAGATATGCTGTTGTCCTGTCTTGAGTGCGATCTGGAGACTGGTATTCTGATTTCAACTCCGTGGTGGGATCGTAAGGAAACTACCACACGGCAGTACCTGCTTCCCACACCTGCAGAACATATCGGCGCTATGATCGGGCGTCAGGGTAAGAACATCACAGCGCTGATAAAATCTGTCAACGAATGGGATTCCAATCATGCATCATCCGGTGAACCAGAGATCACTATCACACCAACCTACGACTCCAAAGGGTGCTTTGTGACCTTCCACGAACCTCCTGAATGTAGTTGGAGTACCAGAGATATCGAATGGCTCATCTCACACTTCCACTGCTAAATACAAAAACAATATAAAATAGACAAAAAACAATATAAAATAAAATAGACAAAAAACAATATAAAATAAAATAGACAAAAAATATTTTTTTTAAAATAAATAAAAATCTTTATTAATAGGGATATTATATTTTTCACACCATTCTTTAGAATTTCTAACTTGTTTTTTTATACGATCATTAATATTTTTACAATTGAACTTTAATATTTCATTAATATAATCTATTTGATTTTGAACAAATATATTATTATATTCTTTTATGATATCTATAAATTTATTAGGCAATTCTAAATATAATTCATAAATATTATTATAATAATTTGATAATATATCTATAATTTCTTTATTAAAACCTTTAAATCCTTTACATACTATATATTTTTCAGAATTAGATATTCTACTAACAGTAGGTTTATAAATAAATACTTCATTATAAGATAAATATAATAAATATAATAATTGGATAGTATTGTGATAAAATATATCAAAAACTTTTAAAATAAATGTACCATTTTCTTTTTGAATATTAAATGCTATATATATTTCAGAATAAATAAGTTTATATGATAATAATTCTTGTTTATTATAATCAGTAGAATAATCAAATCCACCATCTGATGTAACTAAATCAGATTTTTTAGAATTATTTATAAAATTATCACAAGTTTTTTTAGAATAAATATCTCCAGTATTTTTATATTTATTTAAATATACTCTAGGATTATTAAATAATTTAGTACTCCAAAAAGGTATTTTTCTATCATTAGATAATAATGTTATACCATAAATACATTTTATATTATAATTATTTAATAAACAATTTATAAATCCACCAGGTCCTTCTGCTATACAAGAACAATATTCTAAATCATTTATATTATAATCTTTAAGTATTTCATGAATTTTAAAATATGATCTAGAAATAGGAATAATATCCGAAATATTTTTAGATTTATTAGATGAAGTATAAATATATTCATAATCATTTTGGAATTTTTTATATTTTTCCCATTTATTAATATCAATATTATCAATTTTACATTTATTTTTATATAAATTAGTTAATAATTTTTCATCAATACAATTATTTTCTTTAGTATTAAAAAATTTAAAACATAAATCACCATCAAATATTATTTTGAATGATTTCATAAAAAGAATAATAAAATAATTTTTAAATATAAATTAAATAGAACAACTACTACAATTTAAGTTATTATCTATACTCATATAAGATTCATTAGTTCCCATAGGATTACTTGGTAATATATTATTAAAAACAAAATTACCATTTATTTCTTTTTCATTATCATATTTCCATGATTTATATACATTATCACCTACTTTATCATATGAAAAATCATTATTAGATTTAATCAATTCATCATCTTGGATAACAACACCTATAGAGTTTAATACGTCACTATTATTTTTCATTAATCTATCCGGAATTTTTTGTAATTTATTATTAAATGTACATTCTAATTCATTACCATTTAATTTACAATTTTCTGGTAATACTTTTTCTTTAAGATTAATATATTTATTGTTTTCTTCATTATTATATAAAAATCCTGCATTAGTTAATTGATTACCAAAATCACTGGGAGCATAATCAGGATATTTAGTTAAATATTCATCACTATCAGCTTTAATCATACTTTCTTGACCGTCCCATGATTTTGCTAAACCTTGTTTTGTGTATTTACCAGGATCAGCATCCATAGTATCTTTATGAACATTAAATGGATCAAAATATATTTGTTTATTTTTATAATAATCAAATCCATTATCTCTAATAATATTTAAATTTGGATCGTTACTTAATAAATTATTATTATTATTATTTAAAGGACTATATCCAGGTGATAATGGATGACTAATAGTAGAAGTCATCGGATCAGGAAATTTATTAAAAGGATCATCATATTCTGATTTATCTCTTACTAATTTTCTAGAATTATTTCTAGTATTTTTAATACTATCAAAATGTTTAGTTATAACATTATCAGTAACTTTATTCATTACATCATTTAATCCATTTTTGTTCTCAACTATATTCTGAAGAATAAATAAAATAGTGAAACCTAATACTATTAATAGAATAATATTCATATTATATTATATTATAACATAAAAAATTATTATTATTTATTAAATTATTAGATTCAAACTCTAATGCAATATATTCTGAATATTGTTTTAAAATTACTTTAATATCATTTATAATATTTTCATATAAAATATATTCTTCTTCTAAATCAGTATTATTAAAATTAAAAGATATACATTCATTAATATCATATAATTTTATAATATATTCATTTTGAAATTTAATATCTTTATCATAAATTTTATAAAATTTTATATTATCTTTATTAGATATTATTAAAACATTATTTATCCAATATTCTTTAACATTATATTTTAAATTTAAATCATATTTTTTTATTAAATATGATAATTTATTTAAATTAATTTTATTATTATAAAAGTTATCATTAATTAATTTACAATAATAATATTTATACATTAACCAAAAGTATTTTCAGATGTATATACTATATATAAAAATCCATCATTATCTTTATATATATTATATATTTCATTAATATTTTGTGTATTATTACATAATATATTATTAATAAAAAAGAATAATGCTTCAGAAGAATCTATATCAATTCTTTTTCTAATAACATATATAAATTGACCTAATGTCATATTTTTAGGAACTAAATATTTATTTTTATCGATGTTTTTTAATTTACATTTTTTATCTTTTTCTATAATAATAGGAATTCTATCAGGATATTTTTCTAATATTTTAGAAGATTCAATAATTCTATCATTTTCAGATTTAGAATTTTTAAAGTTGTTCATTTATAATATTTTACATATTTATTTTTTAATTATTTAAAAAAAAATTATTTAATAAAGTAAAATATGAAAAATATTGTAAGAATTAATATTGATGATAGTATGAATGATTTAGAATTATTAATTGAAAATAGGAATGTTGTAAATATATTAAATAAAAAAGCTAATAAAAAAGGTAAAAATAATATTAGACATTTATATTCATGGACAAAAGATAATAAAATTATTAAATGTTATGGATGGTATGATGGAAATCATGATTGTGTAAATAAACATGAACTAATTCCATATGGTTCTTCAAAATTTTTAGAAGATGATTCGTCAACTATTTTATTATATGGAGATATATATTTATTATGTTGTGATAATAATAATAAAATAATAGATTTGAATGTATCAGATTATGCTAATTTTTATAATGAAATTAATGAAGGTTTTGATGAATGTGATTCAGATGATGAGACAGACGATTATGAAGAAGAAGAAATAAATGAAGAAGAAGATATTGATTATAATCCAGGAGAAGAAGAAGAAGATGGACATGATTTTGAAATTATTAACACTAGTGATAGTGAAGAATTAGAGGAAGATACAACTAAATATTAATATTAATATTTAAAATTTGATTATTATATATTTAATAAATAAAACTAAAATGAGTACAAATATTAATGATAAATATCGTATTAAATGTGTTAATAAAATTAATGAATATATGGAAAATGAACGATTATCTAGAAATATTGAAAAAGGTATCTATAATTATATGATTTCATATTCAAAAGAAAATAACATCACTAGAAAATGGGATAATCCAATATTCTTTAATTTATATTTCTCAAAAATTAGATCTATATGTTTAAATTTAAATAAAGAATCATTTATAAAAAATCAATATTTAATTGATAAAATTAAAAAAGGGGATATAAAAGGTGAAGATGTAGCAAAATTATCTGTATATGATATTAATCCAAATAATTGGAAAAAGATTATTGATGAAAAAATGAAAAGAGATAAAATTAAATATGAACTTAAACCTGAAGCAATGACAGATCAATATAAATGTAGAAAATGTGGTAGTAGAAAATGTTCATATTATGAAATGCAAACTAGATCTGCTGATGAACCTATGACTCAATTCTTTACTTGTATTGATTGTGATAATAGATGGAAAATGTAATTAATAAATACCTATTCCATTATTATTACCAGTTCTACTAATTACACAATTATCTAATTGACAATCTTGTTTTAAAAGTGGTTGAGGTACTTGATAACCATATCCTGAACAACCATATTGATTTTTATTATTATTGTTAACAAATCCCATAACTTTATCTGATTGATTTGTTAAATTATATTTATATTCCCAACTAGTTAATGGTCCATTATTATTAAAAGTTCTTTCAATTGTTCTATTCATTTCACAGTTAGGTTTATAATTAGTAATAAATCTTCCATCACTCATTAATGCTGGACAACCTTCAAAGTTATTATCTCCACCCATATTGTTGTTATTATTGTTAAAATTTACTGTATTATCTGACATATTATATATTAATTTATATTTTTTTTTTATTTTATTAAATTAATTAAATGAACTTAAATAATTTGAACATGAATTATAAAATAATTTTAGGATTATCTACTTTAACAATTTTAACATTAATTTATCAATATGTTAAAAATTTATTTAATCCAAATAAAAGTTTATTAGATGGTCAAGAAATATTAACAAAAATTGATCCCAGTGTAATTGATAGAAGATATGGTAAACCAAATGATAGAAATAATAATAGAGGAATTGGTAAAAGTGCTGAATGGATAGAAAATCATACAAATATGTTAAACCGGAATACTAAATTACTAGAAGGATTATATGATGAATTAGGTGAGTTTAATCATATATATCAAGAAAGATTATTTGAAACTTTAATACCAACACAAATAAAAAAAACAATTGTACATTTATCATCTGTAGATCATTCTAATAATATATTTGATTTAGCAAGTACTGAAACAAGTGGGTTGAGTACATTTAAAAATGTAGTTAATTTTAAATTATTATCAGCACAAATTCCATATGTTCCACATAATATTTATAATAGTACTATAAAAGGATCTTTTACAAATCATTTAAAATTTAATTCTTCATATTCAATAACAATTGAAGAAGGATATTATACAATATATTCATTAATAAATACTATTAATAATAATTTAACTTCAAAAAGTTCAAATATATCATTAACTTTTAATAATCTTAATAAATTTATAACAATAAATAATTCTTTACTACATGAAATTACAATAGATACAGATTTGTATCCATTATTTAAAAGGTTAGGTTTCAATGAAAATATAAACTCATCTAATACAACTATAAATGCATCAAATATACCTGATTTATCTATACATTTTATAGATATTGTTTATGGCAAAGTACATCCCAGAGCTGCAACAATAACAACTGATGATGGAAATATATTAAAAAGAATACCATTAAATGGACAACCTGGTGATATGATATATTATGATACACCTCATTCAGATTATATATCACAAGAATTATTTAATCCAGATATAAACTCAAATATTTCTAATATAGAATTACAATTTAAAAGAAATGATGGATCCTTATATGATTTTAAAGGTTTACATTTTGATTTGAAAATAGAAATTACAGAATTAGTTGAACCAACATTATTAAATGAATTATCATCACATATGAGAAGAGATAGAGAAAGATTTTTAGATAATGAAGGAAGCAATGAGATAGGTGGTATTGATTATGTATTAGGTAATATGGATGCACCTCAAAATAATAATAGATAATTAAGAATTATTCTTTAATAAATAAAAAAATAATTGATTTAAAATTATTTATTACCAAACATATATTCTTCACCATTAATATATTCTAATTCTTTATGAATAAAATTATTATATATTGATTCATCTATTAAATCAGGATGAATCCACCAATCTTCAAATGGATTATTATTCATATCAGGTGAGATATTTCCAACAATTAATTTATACCCTTTATTAATTAAATATTCTCTGGATTTTTCTCTGTATGTTTTAGTTTTATCATTATAATAATCATGTTCATATGTTATTACACCAAATTTAATATCATCAAAAGGTATTTTTAATAATATATCATATGTTATATTAGGTGGATCACAATCTAATTGTAAATAATCTATTTTATTACCATAGTCGTTTAATAATTTATTATAATCACATTCCAATGCATTTTTATTAAAACATTTATTTTTTCTTTTTTCTATAAAACTAAAATAGAAACTTCTATTTATATCAATGGATATACCTTTCCAATTAAAATCTTTTTCTAATAAATATGTATTGTTACCATAAATAGGATCACCAGAACCTATCTCAAGATATGTTCCCTTTTTTTTACCATTATATATAGATAATACGAACATATCTTGGTATATTTGTGAATAATTAGTTTCAATATTTTCTAAATTATTGAATTTATATTTAAATTTATCATATTTATATTTTTTATATTGAATAGGTTTATGATTTTGTTCATAATATTCTTTTAGATTATTATTTATAATATTTTTATAATATTCATTAATAGGATGATTATTTAATAAGTCATAATAAATTAGTTTCGATTCATTGATTTTACCTTTATTATATCCAGAATATGCTTTTTGAAATAATAATTGATATTTATCATAATATCCTATATCTTTTATTAATTTTTTATCACTTAAAATTTCTAATCCAATACAAGCAAACATATAAGATTTTAAAAATTTTTTCCTATGACTATAATATAAACTCATAATATAATAAGCTTCTGGTCTATTAGGATCTATAGATATAGAATGTTCTATACAAGTTAATTCTTTGTTATCTCTATTACCTTGTCTTGATAAACATTTAGACATTCTTAACATACATTCATAAGATAAATCTATATTTTTTGTATATTCAGAGCATCTTAAATAATATGATAATGCTGCTGCTGTCTGTCCTATATTATCATATTTATATGCTAAATTAAAATTATTATAATCATTATAAGGGTCATTTATAAATTTTAATAAAATATTATCTATATCTCTATAATCATTAAAATTTTTGAATAAAATTTCCATGTTCATATAATTATAACTTACATCTGAATAACCATTTAATTGTGAACCAAATAAATTATTATAATAATAAAATTTTAATACTTTTTGAATTTTAAACCAATATATATCAAGAATATATTTTTCTTGATTTTTAGTTTTCATTAATAAAATTAAAGATTCTTTAAAACAATTTAAAAGTATTTGTATTTTATTTTTTTTTATAATATATGCCGATGTACATACATTATTTATTATTCTTGAGAAATTATCAATAGATTCATATTTTATATTATCATCAATATCTTTAAAAGTTAGTGGTGTTAAAGTTATTAAATCCCAATTTATATTGTTCTTTATTTTCTCAAAATCTTTTATAAAATTAAATAAATTTTTTTCATTAATAATTTCAAAATCATCTTCCATAATTAAATAATATTCATTATTTTCTTGTAAACATAATTCTAAAACTTTTATATGAGATTTAACAACACCTATAGCACCACATTCTTTATCATAAATTGCATTAAATCTATTTAAATTTTTAAAAAATTGATATTTTTTTATATTATTAATAATATGTTCATTTCTATCTTTTCTAAATTCTAAATTAATATAATATCCATTCATATAAAATTTAAATAAAATATATAAATATTTATAACTTATTTTATGATATATCAATAGAATTATTTAATATATTTTTTATGATATACATTAATTTATCTTTATTTATTTTAATTATATAAGAACAATTATCTTGAAATCCAAAAGTGATTAATATATCATCTTTATATTTTTCTAATCCAATACAAAATTCTATTTTTGCTGTCATAAAATTAAAACTATCTGATATATATTTAATACTATAATCTTTATTAAATAATATAAATCTATGGTAATAAGCAGCATTTTTATATCCATTTTGATTTTTTAAAGTAAAATCTACTTGATGTGTAATACATAAATATGTATCATTATCAATTTTTATTAAAGGAGAACCACCTCTTATATCATAAGGTAAATTATATTTTTTATAACTTATATAAATAGGTTTAGAATTACAATTATTTAAATCGGTCTTAACAACTTCGACTGGATTTGTCCATTTTACAAAATGAAATGGTTCTTCTAATATAGGCATCCAGTTTTTCTCACAATAAGAATTTTTATCTTGGACTTCTATTCTATATCTATTTATTTCTAATACTTTGTCTTTTTCTATAGTAATTTCTGATAATTCCATTCTACCTTTTCCATTATATGTTGTATCTCTTCTGACACCACATAAAAAATATTTATTATCCCATTTAACAAATCTAGCATCTTCTAATCCTATAAAAGTCCATATAGGTTTTACATCTAATTTAGAAGTATCTATTTTCACAGTTTTAATAATATCTAAAGTATTAGGATCTAATTCACAATAATAATTATTTGTTTTTAGTTCTTCTTTATCTTCACGATGATAATATGATAAAGGTCCTTGTTCTGCTGATTGATATTTTTGTTCATTTTCACAATGATATAATGTATATTCAACATGTCTCATTATTAAATGAATTTTATCACCTTCAACTAATAATGAAGAATTAGTTATACCTGTACCGTTTGTTAAATTACTAGAGATAATTAATGGTTTAATAGTTCCATTATAATCATTAATTATAGTTTTTACTAAATTTTCATACATTTATGATAAAAAAAGAATTTAAAATTAAAAATATATCGTATTTTATTTTTATTTTGGTGGTGAAACCTCATTTTTTAATATTATGAACTAATATATTTAAATCTGATAAAAAATAATTATTAGTATTATCCACATCTATGAGACAAACATCTATCCATTCATCTATAAATACTATTGTATCTATATTTACCTCATTACCTGATATATCATACATCTTATCTCCTTGAGTTAAACTCCAAACTTTTCTGAAACCCCATAAATTATTTCTTTTTATTAATATAGAATGTTCTGCTGTAGCCTTCATATTATTATTAATAAAAAAATAACCTTTTACTGTATCAAATCTTTTATTTAATACATTTGATGTAGATAAAGTTCCATTAATAGTATCTACTAATTCATTTAGTATAATATATTCATCATCAGTCTCTGTAAGTCCTTCTATACTTAAACTATTTAATGTTTCATTAGTAAGGCTTCCATAATGAACTACATTATTATTATTAAGTGTTATATTTGTATATACATCAAAACAACTACTACCAGTTGCACCTTGAGTCCCTTGTGTTCCTTGAGCACCAGTATTACCAGTAGTTCCAGTAGTTCCTTGAGTACCAGTATTACCAGTATTACCTGTAGTTCCTTGAGCACCAGTATTACCAGTATTACCTGTAGTTCCTTGAGCACCAGTATTACCAGTATTACCTGTAGTTCCTTGAGTACCAGT
>Ga0180120_10000769_pt1 | contig 16481 bp, 13 predicted proteins | sample CPBDNA_3_FD_129677 | JGI IMG/M metagenome (GOLD analysis project Ga0180120, IMG submission 129677) | Freshwater to marine salinity gradient microbial communities from Chesapeake Bay, USA - CPBay_Spr_31_0.2_DNA (version 2) (version 2) | ecosystem: Environmental > Aquatic > Marine > Coastal ... | reverse complement strand
TGACCCATCACTTGCGGAAAAGATACCCGCGAGATGACGAGCGTCGGCGCCCATCCCGCAACACCCTTATGTTGCTCAATCAGAAAGATTATCTGGTGAAAATCACACGTATAGAGACTTTCATGGTGCCACCGCGGTGGCTGTTTGTGCGGATTGAGACGGACTCTGGCCTGGTCGGGTGGGGCGAACCAGGTTTGGAAGGTTTTGCGGAAATTACCCGCACCGCTGTGGAACAGATGTCCGAGTACCTTCTCGGCCAAGACCCATTGCAAATTGAGCGCCATTGGCAGGTGCTAAGCAAACGCGGCATGTACCGCGGTGGACCAATATTTATGAGCGCGGTTGCAGGTATCGATCAAGCCCTGTGGGATATCGCAGGAAAATTCGCAGGCATGCCGGTCTACCAAATGATTGGTGGCCCCGTGCGGGATCGGGTTCGGATGTACGGCTGGGTGGGAGGAGATGAACCCGCCCAGTTGGCTGACGCCATCTCAGAACAACTCGAAGCAGGATTCACCGCAGTGAAGATGAACGCCAGCGGAAAAATGCGCGTTAGCCCCAGCGTTGACGATATCGACGGTGTTGCTCAACGTATGGCAACAGCCCGCGAGGTTCTCGGTCCGCACCGGGACGTTGCCGTCGATTTTCATGGACGGTTTTCAACTGCCGGTTCAATCAGGGCTTTACAAGTTATCGAAGAATTCCACCCGCTATTCGCTGAAGAGCCCTTATTACCGGAACACGTCCATCGGATCCGCGATGTCGTACAGCAAACCAGCATTCCCATTGCTTTGGGAGAGCGCTTGCACAGTCGTCACGAGTTTTTACTGCCGTTGGGCTCCGGAATCAGCGTCGCCCAACCCGATCTCTCCCATGCTGGGGGAATAACGGAAGTAAGAAAAATTGCGTCGCTCGCCGAAACATACGACGTTCACGTCGCGCCACATTGCCCGCTAGGCCCTATCGCAATTGCTTCCTGTCTCACAATTGGGTTTAGCACTCAAAACCATCTCATCCAAGAAATGAGCCTTGGAATTCACTACAACAAGGGCTTAGAACTTTATGAATACCTAGAGGATCCGTCAGACCTCGAGATTAAGGATGGCTATATAGAAAAGTCCTCGAAGCCGGGGCTTGGCGTCGACATCAACGAGAAGGCCGTGCGAAAAGCTGCCAAAGATGGCCACAAGTGGCGGGCGCCCGTTTGGTTCCATGAGGATGGTTCGTTCCAAGAATGGTAGGTCTGGCGCCCTAAGCACAGAAATCTTCCACCATCGGGGCCCTGTGTGGTCACGGTGGGTGATGGCACAGGCACCGAGAGACGTCAGTTGCTATCTCTAAATTTTAATTGTGGGTTTATGGCGCCGAAGGTGACAGCTGGAACAAAAAGCTCTAGAGTTTGTAATAACAAAGTTGTTTGCCATTCCACAAGGGGGCTCCACATGACCACACCGGGACTTCTTATCAATGGGTCCTGGCACCAAGGAGCACAATCTGCCCTCCACACGGTGCGCTCCCCGTATTCGGGCGATCCCCTGGGCGAAATAGTTCTCGCCACCAACGCGGACGTGGATAAGGCACTGGATATCGCGTGTGAGGGTGCCAAGACATGGCGGAACACTCCCGCCCACCAAAGAACAGCAATTCTTCTGGCCGCAGCAGCCATCGCCGATGAGCGCAGTGAAGCACTCGCCCAGACCATTAGCTCTGAGATGGGCAAAAGTATTCGGGAAGCCCGCGGCGAAGCCAGCCGGGCAGGAGAAATCATCCGTCTCTCGGCGTTTGAAGGCTCTCAACGCTATGGAGATTCGCTGCCCCTCGACGCCAACTTAGGAACGGGCTTCGACAAGATTGGTTTCACCATTGCCCAACCGGTGGGTGTGGTGGTGGCTATCACTCCGTTTAATTACCCCTCGCTCTTGGTCTTACACAAGGTGGGACCTGCTTTGGCTGCAGGTAACGCCGTCATCCTCAAACCTGCCTTGGCGGCCCCCCTCACGGCCATCGCCTTGGTGCAATGCTTCCTTGATGCGGGTTTGCCCGCAGGAGTTATCGGATTGGTCAATGGCTCGGGAAGCGAACTGGGTGGCCAGCTCGTCTCCGACCCCCGAGTGAACAAGGTTTCATTTACGGGGTCGACTCCTGTGGGAGAAAACATCACCCGGATTGCCGGAATCAAGCGGCTATCCCTGGAGCTCGGGGCGTCCTCACCCGTCATTGTTACTCGCCATGCCGACCTGGAGCAGGCCGCTCATTCGATTTCACTGGGCGGTTACGTCAACGCTGGACAGGTCTGTATTGCCGCGCAACGCATCATCGTCGAAGAGTCCATCCACGATGATTTCCTCGCAGCCTTGATTCCCAAGGTCGAGGCCATCACGATTGGGGATCCGCTCAAGGACGACACCATGGTGGGTACTCTCGTCACCGAAAACGAAGCGATTCGAGTGGAGAGCGCTATAGAGAAGGCGGTTGCTGACGGGGCCGTGCTCATCACCGGTGGGCAACGCAATGGAACGTTGATTTCTCCCGCCATCGTCGGCAACGTTTCCGGAGATCACGCATTCGCTCAAGAAGAGCTTTTTGGCCCCGCCGTGTCTATTACACAAGCCAAAGACCTCGACCACGCCTTTGCTCTGGCCAACTCCACTAAATATGGATTGGGTGCAGGTATCTTCACCCAGGATCACGATGAGTCCATTCGGGCGATGCGCGAAATCGACTCGGGTGTTGTGCACATCAACTGGACCCCCCTGTGGCGAGCCGACTTGATGCCCTACGGTGGCATCAAATCCAGCGGCATCGGTAAAGAGGGAGTTCGCACCACCGTGAATGAAATGACGGAATGGAAAACTGTCATCATGCATTCACGGGTATAGAAACCGGTCACCAAGCAGGATAAGGACGCAACCATGACCCAGGGACAATCCGGCACCACTATTCGACTCACTGTGGCTCAAGCAGTGGTGAAATACATCGCGGCTCAATACTCCCTCGCTGATGGCCACCGCCAACGCTTCATCCCCGCAGCCCTGGGCATTTTTGGCCATGGCAATGTCGCCGGACTCGGTCAAGCCTTGGATCAATTCAGCGATGACCTTCCCTTTGTTCAAGGACGCAACGAACAGGGTCTCGCTCATTCCGCCATCGCCTTTGCTAAAGCTCAGAAGCGCCGGCAAACCCTTGCCGTCACGGCATCGGTGGGCCCGGGTGCAATGAACATGGTGACCCCTGCCGCTCTGGCCACGATTAACCGCCTCCCCGTGTTGTTGCTCCCCGGCGATGTGTATGCGACTCGGCGCCAAGGACCCGTATTGCAGCAACTGGAGTACCCCGGTGGGCCCGACGTCTCGGTCAATGACGCGTTTAGGCCCATTGCTCGGTTCTTTGACAGAATCACCCGCCCCGAGCAGTTGTTGGTGTCATTGCCCCACGCTTTCCGTGTTCTCGCTAACCCAGCCGAAACTGGTGCTGTTGTCCTCTCTCTGCCGCAGGATGTTCAATCCCACGCCTTTGATTACCCCGTGGAATTTTTTGCTGAGCGTGAGTGGATCATTCGTCGACCCACGCCAGAGGCGGAGGAAGTCTCTGCAGTGGCTGCACTGATTAAAGCGGCCAAGAAGCCTGTGATTATTGCTGGTGGAGGCATTCACTACTCGGATGCCACCACAGAACTGGAAGATTTCGCTAACGCCACGGGAATCCCTGTGGCAGAAACATTCGGCGGTAAAGGGGCAGTGCAAAACCCTGGCCCCTGGCACCTCAAAGGCATCGGACTCGAAGGAACCCCCCAGACACGGACGGTGGTTGCCGAGGCTGACCTGATCGTGCACGTCGGAACCCGCCTTTCCGACTTTGCCACCGGCTCTCAGTCCATGTTTGAGAACCCCGACGTGAGCTTCGCGTCAATCAATGTCAGCGAACACGATGGCATCAAACAAGGTGCCACCACCGTGGTGGCCGACGCTAAAAAGGCTCTCGCGGCACTACGTAGTGCAGTGGGTAGCTACAGCGTTCCCGCCGAGTGGGCGAAGACGGTGAGCTCGCGGATGGCGCAATGGGAAGCGATGCGAAGCGACGCTTTGGATTCCTCGGTGGTTTTTGATCAGAGTTCTTTGACGGAATCCGACCCCACTGATGCCGTGTTGACCCAGGCTCAGCTCATCGGATTGATGCAGGAAACATCGCGAGAAGGTGACACCATCATCGCTGCTGCTGGAGGTCCTCCCGGTGACCTGCAAAAAGCCTGGGACGCCACCCAGGGCCGGCACTGTCACTTGGAATTTGGTTTCTCATGCATGGGATATGAGATTCCTGCGGCGATGGGTGTTCGCTGGGCTACCGAAGACCCAAGCAAGCGAGTGCTGAGCTTTATCGGTGATGGGACTTTTGTCATGGCGCCAACCGAACTGGTGACGGCATGCCAGGAACACTTGCGTCTGACCATCGTGGTCTCTGAAAACCACGGGTACCAGGTGATTCGCCGCCTTCAGATGTGGCGAAGCGGTGCCCACTTTGGCAACGAATTCCGCTACCGCCAAGGAGACTCCATGGTCACCGAAGCGGGTGCAGGACGCCTAGAAGGCGGATATCTCGATATCGACATCGTCAAGATGGCAGAAGGAATGGGGGCTAAAGCGGTCCGTCCTATTTCTGCCGATGACGTGCGAAGTGCACTGGAAGACGCCCGCGATCACGATGGTCCGGTCGTGATTGTGGTGCCCACTATCCCCCACGCTAACTTGCCCAGCTCGGAAGTCTGGTGGGATGTCGCCCCGGCCGAAGTATATGAACAGCCATGGATTGCCGCCAAGCGCGAAGAATATGAGGCCGGACTTGCTCACCAAAAGTGGCACGGGTGAATAACGCCAAGGCGGTCTCACAACTCAGGGAGTGCTTAAGCTCTCCCTCGATGAGTCCTGGCACTTTTCTCGGCCTTGCCAGTCCCAGCGCGATTGAAGTGGCTGCACTCGCGGGATGTGAATGGGTTTTGTTGGACCTTGAACACGGTGGGGGCACCCTGGACCAGGTTGGACCCAGCGTTCAAGCAGCTTCCGCTGCAGGAATTCCCCTGATTGTCCGAGTTCCCAAACCGGAGCGCTCGGTGGTGGGCTGGGTGCTCGACCAGGGTGCGGCAGGGGTGATGCTGCCTCGGATCGAATCCCTAGAAGATGCCATTGAATGCGTGTCGTATTGTGATTACCCGCCGGTAGGACAACGCGGAGTCGCCTCCTATACCCGAAGCGCTGGGTGGGGCAGTCACTCAGTGCGCGAGACAGCTCGCGGAGTCTGCATGATCCAAATTGAGACCACCGGGGCTCTCGACGATGTCGCACAGATTGCCCAACTGCCTCAGGTGGACTCGCTGTTTATTGGTCCTCTGGATCTATCCTTTGCCCTAGGAGTGCCCGAGGATTTTGATCATGAGCTGTTCACCAACGCAATGACGACCACCATTGCCGCGGCTCAGGCTGCCCAGATTCCGGTTGGATCTCTGATTTCGGACCCCGCGCGAATTGACACGATGCGCGCCTATGGGATTGATTTCCTAGCTTTGGGCTCTGATGCGCTGGCTTTGCGCACAGGACTGAGCGACCAGGTGCACAGGCTCAAGCGCACCGATACTTCGGCGTCATAGGCGTGATGAGCACCTCACTTCCCCTTGTTGTTGGACTGGGCGATGTCGATGACACCATCGTCGCTCCCGTATTGTCTTCCCACGCCCGGTGGGTGTCCAAGCCCACCGAAGCGGAACTGTCGGTAGCGGTCGGAGCCATTGTGCGAGCACACGTCACGGTGGACACGACCATGTTGGACCAGATGCCTCATCTGCGGGTGTTAGCGCGAACGGGAGTGGGCACCGAACGGGTGGATGTCGCAGAAGCTGCCCGGCGTTCGATTCCCGTTGTGATCACCCCCGGGTCCAACACCTACGCGGTAGCAGAGGGTGCAGTGGCCCACCTGCTGAGCCTGACCAAATCTCTGCCGCGCCTAAGCGCTCTGGTCCGAGAAGGCCGTTGGGCCTCGAGAGATCGTGTGACGGTGGGAGACCTTGCCGGAGGAACTCTGGCCGTGCTGGGGTATGGGCGCATTGGCCGCAGGGTCAGCGCATTGGCTCAAGCCTTCGGGATGACCGTGTTGGCCTATGACCCCTATGTCCGTGAAGCGGACGTGCCCCTGGCGACCACGGTGGAGGAAGCAGTGCGCGAGGCAACCCACATCAGCATCCATCTGCCAGGAACCCCCGAAACACGGGGTTTGATCAATACCGAGCTGGTGTCGAGCCTTCAACCAGGGACCATCCTGGTGAACCTGGCCCGGGGTGAGGTGGTCGATCACGATGCCCTTCTTGCAGGCCTTGAATCGGGACACCTCGGCGGGGTAGGGCTCGACGTGTTTGCCCAGGAACCACCGGAGCACCATCCCCTGTTTGACCACCCACAGGTAGTCCTCACCCCCCATGTCATGGGACTGACTACCCAGAGCACCCGAGAAACTTTCCGCCAAGCAGCCCAAGGAATAGTGGATGTGCTCAGCGGATTAACCCCCGAACATCAGGCGCAACCCTAACAACACCATGAGGAGACAACCATGACCACCATTCGCATTGCTGGAGCACCCATTTCCTGGGGCGTATGTGAAGTTCCCGGGTGGGGACACCAAATGGGCCCCGAGAGAGTGCTCACAGAAATGGCGGCACTGGGTCTTGAAGCTATGGAGTTTGGCCCCCTAGGTTTTCTCCCCGAGGATGCGCAAGGACGCAAAGATACCCTTGCGCGTCACCACATGAAGGCAGTGGGCGGCTTCTTTCCCGCCGTTTTGCACGACCCAGGTTTTGATCCCCTGCCAGGCATTGAAAAAGAACTTGACGCCTACGTGGCAGCAGATGCGGAAGTACTCGTCTTAGCTGCCGAAACCGGCCTGGACGGCTATGACGCTCCACGCCCCGTCATGGCCGAAGAAAACTGGCAGGCCTTGGCGGATAACCTCAACCGCATTAGTGCCCACGCCGCCACCCGGGGCATCACCGTGGTGATCCACCCCCATGCGGGCACGATGGTCGAAACCAAAGCCGATGTCGACGAGGTCCTCTCTCGCACCACTACTGCTTTTTGTCTCGACACTGGACACATGTGGATTGGTGGGACCGACCCCGTGGCATTCGCGAAAGACCATGGCGACCGCGTGGGCCACGTGCACTTCAAGGATGTTCGCCTTGATATTGCTCAGAAAGTCCGCGACGGAGAACTCAGCTATTACGACGCAGTGAAGAGTGGACTCTACACACCACTGGGTCAAGGGGATGTCGATGTCAAGGACATCACCACCACCTTGATCTCGCAGGGCTACTCAGGGTGGTTTGTGCTCGAACAAGACCTGGTGATGAGTCAGGAACCAGACGAAGGCGGCGGACCTGTGGTGGACGCCAAAGATAGTGTGGAGTTCTTGAGATCAGTAGCAGCGGAGGCAACAGCATGAGTCAGTGGTATTACCCCAAGGGATCGCTTCGACAAGGACCCTGGGAAGCGGTTGTCGATGAAAGCTTGCCCGGCTGGAAACACACCGGCATGCGCCTTGCCGATGCTGCTGATGCGCCCGTCTTTGAGATCACCGCCGATAACAAAGAACGTGTTATTTATATGCTCAGCGGCGCCACCACCGAGGTGACCTATTCCCTGGTGGGATCACACCAGAGTGAGACTGTGGTGCTCCAGGGCCGCCAATCGGTCTTTCATGGTGCGGTGGATTACCTTTTCTTGCCCCCCGAGACCACCATTTCTTTCACGACGAGCGGTCGCGTGATGGTGGTGGAAGCGGTGGCTTCCCAGGCTCACCCAGTCCAGCTGCGCCGAGCAGCCGATGTTCCCCTCTTGCTGCGCGGCAAGGGCAGATCATCGCGGCAAATTCATGATTTTGGTGGAGTAGATCATCTCGAAGCAGACCGGATGGTGGCGGTGGAAGTTATTGCGCCCTCGGGCAACTGGTCAGGGGTTCCCCCACACAAGCACGACACCTACATCCCCGGTGTGGAATCAAACTTGGAAGAGGTCTACTACTTCGAATTAGCCCCTGATCGCGCCTACAGCCCTTCGGGTGAGATCGATCCCGTTGCGTATTTCCGGACGTATAGCTCGGATGAACGCGAGATGGATGAGCTGTGTGAAATCCGTAACGGCGATATCGTTCTCGTTCCTTACGGGTATCACGGTCCCGCAGCCGCCATGCCCGGTTACGACCTCTATTTCATGAACGTGATGGCAGGACCCGACCCGGACCGCTCATGGAATGTCAGCAATGACCCGAAACACCAATGGATTCGCGACACCTGGGACTCTGAAGAAGTAGACCCACGCCTGCCCTACACGGCTTAACGATGGCGCGGTGCCCGCACTAGCGCGTGGCGTGTGGGGCAGGACCAGTGGTACCTCGAACAATAAGGTGCGAGGCCACTTGGTCGTGGTGGGCTTTCCTCGAGGGGTCATCCAAGCGCTCCAGCAACCTTCTCGCCGCGAGACGCCCCAGATGGCCCAACGGTTGAGCGACCGTGGTGAGGTTCACGCTACGCAGTCCCGCGAGTCGAATACCGTCATAACCAATCACCGAAATATCGCCGGGCACTTCTAGTCCCGCCTCTTCCACCGCAGCAATGGCGCCCATCGCGCCAATGTCATTAGCCACAAAAAAGGCGGTGGGTGAGAGTGCCAGGCCCTGTTGTGCCGCTGAATAACCGGCCGTATCACTGAGCCCACCGGACACTATTTGAGCAAAGCCAGAAAGACCATGTTCCGCCATGGCTTCGGTATAGCCCTGCGCTCGAGCGTGGGAAACAGGATTGTCGCCGCCGCTTAAGCACACAATCCGGGTATGCCCGAGGCTGACCAGGTGATCCACCGCCAGTGTCGCCCCCGCCACATCATCGTTGCAAACCATATCCATCCTCGGCAGCGCAATGTCGTCGCGCGTGACTGTCACGGTGGGAACCTCTGCAGCGATTTCTCGAAGCATCTCGGGGGTGAGCCGGTGGGAAATCAGAATCAGGCCTTCAATTTGGAATTCCTGAAGGGTTTCAATCTCGGCTCTCTCCAGGGCAGGATCATCACCACCACTGACCAACATCGTGGTGAAACCACGCTGGCGGACTTCGGTCTGAACACCATCGAGTATCTCGGCAAATACCGGGTTATGCAGATCCAGAACCAGCACACCCAGAGTGTGGCTTTTCTTGACAGCCAGGCTTCGTGCTGCCGCGTTGGGTCGATACCCCAGTTCTTCCACTGCCTGAAGGATGCGCCGCTTGCTTTTCTCGCTCACTTTCGGTGAACCAGATAGAGCTAGCGACACCAACGACTTAGAGACCCCCGCTCGGGAGGCAACATCCAATATCGTTGGGGCCGAAGCAGACACGAGACTAGGAAATGTCCGCTACCGAGACCGCTGCTTTCGTGCGAATCGATTCTTCACAGGCAATGGCTATCCGCAAACTTTCGAGCGCAGACTCCGGCGGTGTGGGGTTATCCATCTCTCCGCCCGCACAGGACACGAACGACCTGGTTTCATGCAAGAACGCCTCTCGAAAACGATCCACAAACCCGGTGTAGGGGTTCGCATTGAGATTCAGATCACCCTCGATTGCTCGCAGGGGTGTGCGGCTATTGAGCCCTGCTGAGACTGAATCCCCCGAACCGAAGACCTCGAGGCGCACATCATGGCCCACGGCATCGTGCCGAGCACCGGTGATCACGACCTGCACACCACTCACGGTGGTCGCGGAGATGCTGGAGACATCGGCATCATCAAAAGCCGCGTAATCCTGATACTCCCGAACCGCCTTAGTCGCATAGACGCTGGCAACTTCGCTGCCCGTGAGCCAGCGGATGAGATCAAAATCGTGCACGTGCAGATCCCGGAAAATCCCGCCACTGCCCGCAATGAATTCCTTCTGATTGGGGGTGTGATCCCTCGAGGCCATCGACATCGAATACACCGTCCCGATTCGACCTGATTCGATGGTTTCGCGGACCCCGCGAATAGCCTCGTCGAATCTGCGTTGGAAACCGATCTGCAAAGTGGAACCACTGGAGGCAGCGAGGTCGATCACCGCTTGGGTGTCCTCAAGGGTTAGCGCAATGGGTTTCTCGCAGAGAACCGGAATTCCCTGGGGCAACACTGCGCTGAGAATATGTTCGTGAGCATCAGTCCCCACGGCTACCACCACCGCATCAGCTACCGGTTGCGTTGCTTGCTCCCACGGCAGGGCGGTGGCTCCCCACGATTGCGCCAACGCCTCAGCGCGCTCAAAGCGGCGATTGGTGACCAAGACTTCGCTTACTCGCGGATCCGATACGAGGTCTTCGACTCTGATGGCGCCCATGCGCCCTGCTCCGATAACTAATACTCGCATTGGTTCTCCTCACCGTGGCACGTCATTGTGTTGCGTGGCATACCCCAGTCTGCCATAATAGTTGGAACGTTCCAACGAAGGGGTGCCAGTGTCGGACTTTCTCTCCCGTGTGGCCTCCGCGCCCATTTCCTGGGGTATCTGTGAGGTGCCCGGCTGGGGCGCTATGTTGCCCACACCTCGCGTGTTAGGTGAGATGGCAGGCCTAGGGTTCACCGCCACCGAATTGGGTGCACCCGGTTTTCTTCCCAGCTCTGCCCAGGGAGTCAAAGAGGAGCTCTCGAGTTTTGGCATGTCCCTGCTGGGCGGTTTCATCCCCGTGGTCTTACATGATCAATCCCAGCGCTCTGCGACGATCGAAGGCGTCAAGGCCACTGCGCAACTCTTTCGCGACGCGGGAGCATCGAAGTTCATCTCGTCTGCCGTGATGGATATGGATTGGTCTCACCCCCAGGCACTCAGTGCCAGCGAAATCTCTCACATGGCAGAAATGTTCGGAATCATCGACGACATTTGTGGGGAGTTTGGTTTAGAGCAAGTACTCCACCCCCATGTCCAGACCCTGGTCGAGACCAAAGATGACATCTCTCGAGTCCTGGACTCGTGCGATGTGCATTTCTGTCTTGATACCGGGCACATGGCCTTTGGCGGCCAAGACCCTGTGGCGTTTGCCGCTGAGGCAATGGACCGAGTTGGACACGTTCACCTCAAAGACATCCGGGTGGACATGGTCGAGCCGGTGTTACGTCGCGAAGTGTCCTTGATGGCCGCAACCCAGGCAGGAATTTTTACTCCACTGGGCCAAGGAGACGTTGACATTCTCGGTGTGGTCCAAACCCTCGAGGGCGCCGGATATGACGGTTGGTATGTCATTGAACAAGACACCGCCATTACCGATGGATTACCGGCGATAGGCGAAGGTCCGCTACACCAGGTCACCACATCGATGCAGTACCTCGTGGAGACTGTGGCCCCGACATTGGATTCTTCTGCCTCATGATTCCCGATGTCCTCAGCGTGGGGCGGATTAGTGTCGACCTTTACGCCCAAGAGCCCCACCAGGGATTTGACGCTCAACAAAGCTTTCGCAAGTCTGTCGGCGGCAGCCCCACCAACGTTGCGGTAGCGGTTGCCCAACTAGGTCACTCTGTGATGTTGGCCACGAAGGTGGGCGAAGACGATTTTGGGCGCTACGTCACTTCTCGGTTGCAAGGCTGGGGTGTTGACACCACCTATGTAGGGATCACCCCTGGTGCGCAAACCCCCCTAGCTTTTGCCGCTCTTACTCCCCCGGAGACTCCTACTGTGGTGTTCTATCGCGGCAGCGCAGCACCCGACACCACCCTCGAAACGTCGGATATCCCCGAAGAGATTGTTCAGGGTGCTCGTATTGTGTGGATTAGCCAAGGCTCCCTCGCTCAAGGATCCACACCCGAAACCTGCTTGAGCTGGATGTCGTTGCGCTCCCAAGACCAGCACACGATTCTTGACCTTGATTACCGCCCCTCGTTGTGGCCAGATCTCGAACAGGCTCGCGCTATGGCCACCCGTGCCATCGCCCTCGCCACAGTCGTGATTGGTAACGCCGAGGAATGCGAAGTGGCTCTGGGAACCGGGGATCCCGATGCCGCAGCGGATGCGCTTCTGGCAGCAGGGGTGCGACTGGCCATTATCAAGCTCGGCGCCGGTGGCGCCATGCTGGCAACTGGGGACCAGCGTGTGATTGTGGCCCCCACCCCCATCGATGTGGTCTGTGGTTTAGGTGCCGGCGATGCTTTTGGTGGAGCTCTGTGCCACGGATTACTGGAAGAGTTAGGCCTGGAAGAAATCGGAAAGCTTGCCAACGCCGCGGGCGCACACGTTGCGACACAGCTCACCTGTGCGGATGCCATGCCCACGCGGAGCGAGCTCCAGGACATTATGGGAGAAGCAGCATGAGCGTCAGCGCAGAGCAATACCAAGACCTTCTTCAAGCACGGGTATTCACACCAGACGCTTTCCCTCAGGCTTTGATAGCTCGCACCCGTCGCACTGCCCAGGGCGCGGATGGCAATCTCCTCCTTGTTGCTGCTGATCACACGGCACGCGGCAAGATTTCGCTCGGTAAGGACCCCCTGGCGATGTCTGACCGCCACACACTCTTAGATCGACTGTCGCGATGCCTGGCTTCCCCCCAGGTGGATGGCGTGCTCGGAAGCGCAGATGTCCTCGAAGAACTGGCTTTTCTGGGCCTGCTCAACAACAAGCTGGCGATTGGCACCATGAACCGTGGCGGCATCATCGGCGCGACGTGGGAACTTGATGACCGGGTCACCGCCTACGACGTCGATCACGTGGAATCGATGGGCCTCGATGGCGGGAAAACACTGCTGCGTATTGATTATGACGATCCCGCTGTAGCCCAAACCATCGAAACAGTGGCTTCGATCACGACTGCCCTAGCGGATCGCAAGTTGCTCTCCATGATTGAGCCGCTGCCCTATCTCAAGGATTCGCGGGGCAAGGCCATCTTGAACACCTCCGATGAAGCGTTAACCACCGTGGTGGCCATTGCCTCAGGGCTTGGCTCTTCTTCTGCCTATACCTGGCTGAAAGTCCCCTCGAGTGATCGCATGGCCGAAGTGGCCGGCGCCACGAGTTTGCCGGTGCTCATGCTCGGCGGTGATCCCACCCAGGGTGTGGACGCAATTTTTGACCGTTGGAAAACCGGTATGAGTGTCCCCAATGTTCGCGGATTGCTCGCCGGGCGAACCCTGTTGTATCCGGCTGAGGGGGACGTCGAGAAAGCTCTCGAGCGTGCCAGCTCCATCGTGCGACCCCCCGCACAAGCCACCGCCGGCGGTGGCGCATGATGTGTCCCACCCCTCCAAATGACCGCTCGGTGTCGCAGATCACGACACCGTGCTCCAGAAAGGTGAAGTAACGATGAAGAAACCACTTGGTGTAGCTGTTCTCGGTTTGGGTTGGATGGGCCAGGTGCACTCTCGCGCCATGCTGCGCATGCCCTCACTGTTCCCCGAGCGCTCTTTTGATCCTGTTCTCGTGGTGTGTGCTGACACCGAGCAAGAGCGACGCGACCGCGCCGTCAACGATTTTGGATTCCAGCGAGCAGTCAGTGACTGGCGAGAAGCCGTCGAGGCTGACGATGTCGACATCGTCTGGGTGACGGCTCCGAACATGTTGCACGTGCCCATGATCGAGGCAGCTGCGGCTGCCGGCAAAGCAGTCTTTAGCGAAAAGCCCATTGGCGGAAAACCCGAACAAACCCTCACCGCCTTCAAGGCAGCGGAAAAAGCTGGGGTTCGCACGGCTGTGGGATACAACTACCTGTGGGCACCGCTGGTGCTCCACGCACGCGAGCTCATTGCCTCCGGGGCTCTGGGCGAAATCACCCACTACCGGGGTCGCTTCCTCTCTATGTATGGAAGTGACGAAATGGGCCTGCTCACCTGGCGGTTCATCTTGGACCAGGGTGGCTATGGCGCCACCAGCGATATTTTGAGCCACTCCATTTCCTTGGCTCAGTTCCTTGTCGGCGAGATCACCGAGGTGGTGGGTATGCGCAACACCACTATTCCTCAACGACCACTTCCCACCGGTGCCGCCAGCCACTATGGCCGCGGTAAGCCAGAAGACCCCAAGGGGGACGTGGAAAACGAAGACTTTGCTTCCATGCTCTGTTCTTTCAAGTCTGGAGCAACCGGAACGTTTGAATCCAGCCGCACCATGGTCGGCCCCGAGAGCCAAAACGCCTTTGAGGTCTATGGAACCAAGGGCGCTTTGTCCTGGAACCTAGAAAAAATGAATGAGTTGCAGTACTACCGACTCACTGAAGACCCCAACTCGGGATACACCACCATCTATGGCGGTGACCGGTTCCCCTTCCACGGTGCTTTCGCACCCGGCCAGGCCAATCCGATTGGCTTGGAAGACCTGATGGCCATCGAGGATTATTCCTTCCTCGAAGCCATCGCGAGCGACTCCCCGTTCTCCCCGAGCTTCCGCGAAGCAGTGGATGTTGTCAGCGTGCAACAAGCGCTGATCAACTCGTGGGAATCACGCGCGTGGGAACCAGTAGTGGATTTGGCAGGAAAATAACGTGGCTATTGCGACCACCCGCATCACTGTTGCCGAAGCCATTGTTCGCTTCCTCATCGCCCAGCGCACAATCGTGGACGGGGACAACGTTCCCCTTTTCCCCGGTGTGTATGCCATTTTTGGCCACGGCAATGTGACCAGCCTGGGTCACTCGCTGGAAACCCACCGAGAGGAACTACCGGTGTGGCGAGGACAGAATGAGCAAGGTATGGCTCTCGCCGCCGCAGCCTTCGCCAAAGCAACGAGGCGCCAACAAATCATGGTCGCCACATCCTCTATTGGACCCGGGGCCACAAACATGGTCACCGCGGCCGGTGTTGCGATGTCGAATCGGTTACCGGTGCTCTTTATTTCGGGAGACACCTTTGTCTCGCGTCTGCCTGACCCGGTTTTGCAGCAGGTGGAACACTTCGGAATGCCCTCGATGACGGTCAATGATGCCTTCCAGCCAGTGACCCGATACTGGGATCGCATCACTCACCCCGCACAGATACTCAGCTCACTGCCCCAGGCAGTGGAGACCATGCTCGATGCTGGTGATTGTGGACCCGCATTCCTGGGTTTACCCCAAGATGTTGCCGCTGAAGCCTATGACTTCCCAGAATCTTTCTTCGAGACCACACTGCGCAGCATGCCTCGTCCACGTCCCGACACCAACCAGCTCAGTGCTGCGGCAACGCTGCTCACCTCAGCGAAGAAACCTGTCATCATCGCCGGTGGCGGAGTGCACTATTCCCAGGCGGAGGAAGAACTGGGCCGCTTTGCCCAGCGCCACGGCATCCCCGTGGTGGAGACGGTGGCAGGCAAATCGTCTCTGCTAGCAAGCCACCCCCGATACAGCGGCCCCCTCGGTGTGACCGGTGCTGCGGCAGCTAACGCGGTCATCAGCCAGGCTGATGTCGTACTTGCCGTGGGCACCAGGCTCGAAGACTTCACGACGGGATCATGGACTCTCTTTGACCCAACCACCGCGTTCATCGGTATCAACGCGGCCCGGTTTGATGCCGGCAAACACAAAGCCCTTCCTGTGGTGGGCGATGCACGAGAATCGCTGATTGAGCTCAGCACCGCACTGGGTGATTGGGCCACCGACGAATCGTGGGTGACCCAGGCTCATCATCACCGCGCAGAGCTCGAGGAATTTGTGTCCTCACGTATTGCTGATGATGGCGTGTGGCCACCTAGCTATGCACAACTTGTCGGCCTCGTGCACGAGTCGGCCACACCCGAGGACTATGTCCTGACCGCTGCTGGCGGGCTCCCCGGTGAGCTCAACATCAACTGGATGAGCAAAGGTGTTGCCACCTTCGATTGTGAATATGGGTTCTCCTGTATGGGATATGAAATCTCAGGCGCCTGGGGCGCTGCGATGGCGAGAAAAACCGGTGAGGTCTATTCGCTGGTGGGAGATGGCTCTTATCTGATGATGAACTCCGACATTTTTGCCTCCGTTCTGTCGGGGCACAAAATGATTCTGGTGGTGTGTGACAACGAGGGATACGCCGTGATTGAGCGCCTCCAGGTCAGCCAAGGTGGAGCTTCCTATAACAACATGCTCAAAGATGCGACGGGAAGTGGCACTGACATCAGGGTTGATTTCCATGCTCACGCTCAGGCCCTGGGAGCCATTACCCATGAGGTCACGAGCCTGGACGAATTTGGTGAAGCCTTAGCCAAAGCCAGAGCAGCGGATCGCACCACGGTCATTGTCACCAAAGTCCGAGCCCAAGACTTCACCGAAGGTGGGGCTTTCTGGCAGGTGGGGGTCCCCGAGGTATCGCCACGACCCGACGTTGTTAACGCTCGTGCTTCCATGGACAAGGGCCTCAAGGCTCAGCGCCCCGGCGTATAGAACCGATCACGCTAACACCCGGGTGAGGGCAACCTCCCCGGGTGTTACCGGTTAAACGCGTTCGCGCCTGGGAGCAGGTGGCCCGGCGACGTGGGGATCGCGCCGACTTTGTTGTAACATATTGACAAATTG
>Ga0180120_10000765_pt1 | contig 16547 bp, 17 predicted proteins | sample CPBDNA_3_FD_129677 | JGI IMG/M metagenome (GOLD analysis project Ga0180120, IMG submission 129677) | Freshwater to marine salinity gradient microbial communities from Chesapeake Bay, USA - CPBay_Spr_31_0.2_DNA (version 2) (version 2) | ecosystem: Environmental > Aquatic > Marine > Coastal ... | reverse complement strand
GCGGACGAGCGCGATTACGCCGTAGCTTACGCCATACTCTCCGAATAATTATTAATCTGGGGCTTAGTGAGTAGCCATATGCCAAACAATTATGGGCTATAACAGTCCTGCAGAGGCAGCAGGGTCAGTGTTCAGGCACAATGGCCAACTGAATTCTTGATCCATTACAACCTTATAAAGAGTCGCGTTCATGCAGTACCCAACTATTGATCAAGGCATAGGTAACACCAGACTTGTGCAGTTACAGCGTATGCCGGGCAATACCTCGAATACTATTCTTGCGAAACTGGAGGGGGATAACCCTGCTGGCTCAGTCAAAGATCGTCCGGCCCTGAGTATGATAAAAAAGGCTCAGGCGCGGGGAGAGATTAAGCCTGGAGACCGTCTGATCGAGGCCACCAGTGGCAATACTGGAATCGCTCTGGCTATGGTTGCGGCGATGATGGGCTACCGTATGACCCTTATTATGCCGGCCAATGCAACGGATGAGCGCAAATGGGCCATGACCGCCTACGGCGCCGAATTGATTGAAGTGAGCAAAGAGCAGGGCATGGAAGGTGCCCGTGATTTGGCCCGACAGATGCAAGAGCAGGGGCTGGGCAAAGTATTGGATCAATTTAATAATCCGGACAATCCTCTGGCCCACTATGAGGGTACCGGGCCAGAAATCTGGCGTGACACTCAGGGCTCTATAACCCACTTTGTTAGTTCGATGGGCACCACTGGTACCATTATGGGGACTTCAGCTTATTTAAAGCAGCAGAATCCGGATATTCAAATTGTTGGCCTACAGCCCCAAGAGGGTGCCTCTATTCCCGGCATTCGACGTTGGCCTGCAGCTTATATGCCGAGTATTTTTGATGCCGCCAAAGTAGATCAAACCTTAGATATTTCTCAGCAAGCGGCCGAACAGACCATGCGCCGCTTGGCGACAGAGGAAGGGATTTTCTGTGGTGTTTCAGCTGGGGGTTCTGTATCCGCCGCACTAGAAATCAGTAAGCAGGTGGAAAATGCCGTTATCGTTGCTATTATTTGCGATCGGGGTGATCGTTACCTCTCATCCGGAATTTACGGATAAGGTTCTATCACCGAAAATATCTATAGGCGCGTGAGCAATAAGTTAAAAAGGATAAGGTACAGCGCCGCAATTCGAGATCAAGGAAATGGTCAAAGTTCGTCAACAGCATCCTCAGGATGACGCCGATCAGGTTGATATTCAACGCTGGACTAATGAGCTTATTCAACGCCATGAAATGGCTGAGAGCGATGCCAAATTACTGCTTCACGCCAGCGAATTCACCCGTCGGGCTCTAACTGACGAATTTGATCCTGAACGGCTGTGGAACTCTGCCACTGGCTGCCTTAACACCGGTCTTGAAATGGCCGAAATTCTCGCTGAACTATCTCTTGATACAGCCGCTCTTCAGGCAGCAATACTCTATCGTGCCATTCGCGAAGGTCGGATCTCGCTGGATAAGGTGCGCCGTGAGTTTGGTAATGAAGTCGCAGGGCTGATCGATAAGGTGCGGCGCATGGCGGTGATTAGCACTATCAGTAACGCCGAGGGTGAGTCGGTTTTCGGTCATGTTGTTGGCCAGCAGGCGAATAAAACCCGTGAAATGTTAGTCTCAATTATTGACGATATTCGCGTGCCACTAATCAAAATTGCCGAGCGCACCTGTGCTATTCGTGCCGTTAAAACGGCCAGTTCAGATAAGCAGATCCGCGTTGCCCGGGAAGTTGTGGATGTCTATGCACCCCTGGCTCATCGCCTGGGTCTCGGCAACCTTAAATGGGAGCTTGAAGATCTGGCCTTTCGTTACCTTCAACCTCTGGACTACGCAACAGTTGCAAGCCTGCTGGCAGAAAAGCGCCGCGATCGCCAAGCCTATATTGCCGAGACGATTCGACAGGTGGAAGCCCAGTTAAACAGCCTTAATATAGAGGGTGAGGTAAGTGGGCGCCCAAAACATATCTATTCGATCTGGTCAAAAATGCAACGTAAAAATCTGAGTTTTACTCAGGTCTATGATATTCGCGCGCTGCGTGTTTTGGTGCCGACGGTGGCGGACTGTTATGCGGTTTTGGGTTGGATGCACAGCCGTTGGGAAAACCTGCCTAGTGAATACGATGACTATATAGCCGCGCCCAAAGAAAATGGTTACAGGTCATTGCACACAGCCGTTATTGGGCCCGAAGAAAAAGTTTTAGAAATTCAGATTCGCACTTTCGATATGCACAATGCCGCCGAGTTGGGTGTCTGTGCCCACTGGCGTTACAAAGGCGGTAGTGTAAAGAGCGCAGATAAAAGCTATGAAGAAAAAATTGAATGGCTGCGCCATGTTCTCGATTGGTCAAAGGAAATTGAGCGTAAAGAGTCGACAGCGCAAGCACAGCAATCAGTAAGTGAAGGTCGCGTTTATGTATTCACGCCTGAGGGGCATGTAGTCGATCTTCCGGTTGGGGCAACGCCACTGGATTTTGCCTATTACGTGCATACAGATCTCGGCCATCGCTGTCGTGGTGCGAAAGTAAATGGCCGCATTGTGCCCCTGAGTCGCGCACTGCGCACTGGTGATCAAGTCAGTATTATTACTGCCCGTCAGGGTGAGCCCTCCCGAGACTGGTTGTCCGCATCCATGGGTTATCTGAAAACTAGCCGTGCTCGCAGCAAAGTTCAGTATTGGTTTCGCAAACAAAACCAAGAGCACAATCAGATAGAGGGGAAAAAGCTTTTAGAGCGTGAGTTGGCCCAGTTAAATATCAGCGGAATTGATCTGCAGAAAGCCGCCCAACGATTTAACAAGCAGGGTATGTCTGGTTTGTATGCGGCTATCGGCGCCGGCGATGTAGGGGTAGAGCAGGTGATTAATTCACTGCAGAGCCGTCAGGGGAAAAACAGAAGTTTGGGGGCTCTTGATTCAATTAGTTCCCTAAAAGCTTTCGACTCCACTGCTGGCGAGGATCTCTCGACAGCCCAGCGTTTTAAATCCTCGGATGTCTTTATCCATGGTGTCGGTAATCTGCTCACTCAGATGGCCCGCTGCTGCCGCCCACTGCCCGGTGATGGTATAGGGGGTTATATTACTCAGGGTCGTGGTATTTCTATTCACCGTCAGGATTGTGGCAACTTTTTACGCTTACAGGGCGCCGAGCCCCAGCGTATTATTAAAGTTGAATGGGGCGGGCAGCCACAAAAAAACTACCGAGTAAAAATTGCTTTGGACACCTATGATCGAAGTGGGCTGTTATTGGATATTACTAAAACCGTTGATCGCCTGGGTTTGCATATAGCCTCAATGACTAGCGATGCAAAAACTCGACGTAAAAGAGCCATGAATAGCTCACATATTTTGCTGGCACTAGATGTACCCAGTCTCGATCAGCTGAGTGCAGTATTATCGCAGTTAAATCAAATCCCCAATGTGGTGGCCGCTAGACGCGTCAGCGACTAGACTGCCGCCGCTCAAACTATTTAACAGACTCAAATCTCTGACAAGGTTATCTCAATGGCTAGACAATACACGGTTGATGATCTGCGTTATTTAATGCAGCGACTGCGAAATCCTGAAAGCGGTTGTCCTTGGGATTTAAAACAATCGTTTTCCAGTATCGCCAAACATACCTTGGAAGAAGTCTATGAGGTTATAGATGCCATTGAGCGCGATGATCTTGATCATTTGGGTGAGGAATTAGGCGACCTATTATTTCAGGTTATTTTTTACGCAGAGCTGGGCGCAGAGCAGAAGGTTTTTGATTTCGATACTCTGGTACAAGGGCTGGTAGAAAAGCTTGTGCGTCGTCATCCCCATGTCTTTCCCCTGGGTACCCTTGAGAGCGAAATTGAGCCGGACAGCCGAATGGATAATGCTGCGGAGGAGGCGCGGATCAAAAAAGTCTGGGAAGAGATAAAAGCTGAGGAGCGGGCAGCAAAGGGCGAGAGCAAAACGTTGGATGATATTCCTCTGGCGATCCCGGCGTTGAGTCGCGCCCAGAAGTTGCAAAAAAGAGCGGCGACTAAAGGCTTCGACTGGCAGTGTCTTAATCAAGTGGTGGAAGTGGTCCGCGAGGAGCTCGAAGAGCTAGAGGCAGAGATTGCAGTCAATGATAGGGCTGCCATTGAAGATGAGCTGGGTGATCTATTATTTAGCTGCGTTAACTTGGCGCGCCATTTAGAGGTGGATCCAGAGCGTGCACTGCGTCAGGCCAATGGGAAATTCCAGCGACGTTTTCAAGCTATGGAACAGCTGGCACAGCGGGCTGGGAACGACTTTTCTGAGCTAAGCACAGAAAAAATGGAACAGCTCTGGGTTGAGGTCAAGTTGGCCGAGTAAGAGCTAGCACTATACTGCTGCTTGTCTGACTAATTTAATCCGTGTATTGTGTGCGACCTTTTTCGGGATCGAAGATGTTTAAAGGTGTTGTATAAACCTTTAAGTCTCTAGCCTCTAGAATATTAGTTTCTAGCTTATTCATCTGCTCGGCATCCCATGTAGTTTTAACTGTTCAAGGAATCATATTGATGAGAGTTATTTTGTTAGGGCCTCCAGGCGCAGGTAAAGGTACTCAGGCACAGTTTATTACTGATAAATATTCAGTACCTCAAATTTCCACTGGCGATATGCTGCGAAGTGCAGTCAAAGCAGGTACCGAACTGGGTCTTAAAGTGAAAGACATTATGACTTCTGGTGGCTTGGTGTCCGATGAAATTATTATTGCACTAGTTAAAGAGCGTATAGCGCAACCAGACTGCAATGGCGGTTTCTTATTTGACGGCTTTCCGCGCACGATTCCTCAGGCGCAGGCTCTAGTAGATGCCAATGTACCGATTGAATATGTTGTTGAAATTGCTGTCGACGATGAACAGATTGTCTCGCGTCTCAGTGGCCGTCGAGTGCATGAAGATTCCGGTCGTGTTTATCATATTGAACACAATCCGCCAAACACTGCCGGGCTTGATGATGTGACCCAAGAGACATTAATTCAGCGTCCAGACGATAAAGAAGAAACGATTCGCAATCGTCTGAGTATTTATCACAGTCAAACCAAACCATTAGTTGAATTTTATCAAGGCCTGTCAGCCAAAGACGCTGATGCGCCGAAATTCTCAACTGTAGATGGTCTTGGTAGTCTCAATGATGTGCAGGCTAGATTGGTTTCCGCATTAGCTTAATTTTTTAATAAGCAGTGAGTAAAAACGCTGCTTATTAAAACTATTTCTTCAAAACCTGTTTTTTTTGCAATTAAAACCCTATTTTCGTCGAAAATCGGTGTTTTAATTGGAAAAAAATCCCACAACTGCTTAAACTCGCGCCTTACATGACCTAAAGTCTTTTTATCCAGATGGTAAAACCTTTATTTATTTACGTGAGGAACGCATAAATGAAACGTCCAGCCAAGAAAGCAGTATCTAAAGCAAAATCACCAGTTTCACCTGTAGTAGCTGCAGCTAAACTTGTCGATTCCGTTAAAAAGCAAATCGTAGCTCATGAGAAAAAACATGCTGCTGTTGTGGTTAAAGTTAATAAAGCCAAAGCAAAAATTGCCGCCAAGGCGACCCCTGCTGCTAAGACTGGATTGGCTACAGCTCGCACGCAAGCTTCCGCCAGCCGTAAAGTTGCAGCTGCACTGCGCGACGGTTTGCGCTCTGCGAAGGTTGAACTTAAAGCGACTCAGTTAAAGCATAAAGTTGCAGCTGCTGAAACTGCAGCCAAAGCGTCTGTGTTGAAGGCAGAAGCGCGATTGCAGGCAGCTCAGGATGCTGATCTTGCTGCAGCAATGAAACGATTCGAAAAGCGTTGGTTAAAGGCTCGTGCTAAAGCAACGTCGAAAAAAATGAAGTTAGCTGAAAAGAAAGCAGCGCTTAAATTACAGGCAGCTGAGAAAGCTGTGGCAGCCAAACTTAAAGCTGCGGTTAAAAAAGCTGCAGACAAAAATCCAGCTGCTAAAAAAGCGATAGCTAAGACAGTTGTAGCGAAGAAAGTTGTTGCTAAGAAGCCAGTAGCTAAAAAAGCGACGGCTAAGAAAGTTGTCGCTAAGAAGCCAGCGGCCAAAAAAGCGGCTGCCAAGAAAGTTGTCGCTAAGAAGCCAGTAGCTAAAAAAGCGACAGCCAAAAAAGTTGTCGCTAAGAAGCCAGCGGCTAAAAAAGCGGCAGCGAAGAAAATTGTAGCCAAGAAGCCAGCGGTGAAAAAAGCGGCAGCTAAGAAAGTTGTCGCTAAGAAGCCTGCGGCTAAAAAAGCGACAGCTAAGAAAGTTGTAGCCAAGAAGCCAGCGGCTAAGAAAGCAACGGCCAAGAAAGTTGTCGCTAAGAAGCCAGTGGCAAAAAAGCGCCGGCTAAGAAAGTTGTAGCCAAGAAGCCAGCGGCTAAAAAAGCCACTGTTAAGAAAGCAGTTGCCAAGAAGCCAGCGGTTAAGAAAGTCGCAGCACCAGCACCAGTCGTTGAAAAGTAGTACTGGTATCCCAGCTGCCAGGTTCTTAAGACGGTAAATTGTAGATAGTTTAATTGTCTTGAGACCTGTAAAATCCCTCGCCTAATGGTGGGGGATTTTTGTTTCTGCCCAATTAAAACCAAGCTCTTCTTTTGTACCTTTGGCTGCATTGATGAGCCCTAGTTACGGCATTGTATTAATGGCATCCATTCTAGCGATTGAGACATCTACGGCTGCATGCTCGGTTGCGCTGAGTGTTGGCGATTCGATATTTTCGCGCTATTCGGAAGAGCCCCGCTCCCACACCAAGCTAATTATGGCTATGGTCGACGCAGTGCTAGTTGAGGCGGGTATAACAGTCCCTATGCTCGATGCCATTGCGGTTACTGTTGGGCCGGGTTCGTTTACTGGTCTGCGTATTGGTTTTGCTACAGCCCAGGGGTTGGCCTTTGGTGCTCAGCTGCCGGTTATTCCAGTTTCTACACTGCAGGTAATGGCTGAGACCTATAAACGCAAATACAGCGAAAACGATCAGCACCCGGGGATAGTGATGCCGCTATTGGATGCGCGTATGGGCGAATTCAACTGTGGTGGCTACCAGCTAAATAGCGATGGACAGTATAAATCTGTTATCGAAGACCAATTGCTCACTACAGATGCCGCAGGGCAGCTTGTGGAGCGATTGAAGCCGCAGGTTATTGTCGGTGATGCTTTGGCTCTCATAGATACTGCTGGGCTTCAGCAGTACAGTTATCAGAGTCTTCACCCGGACGCCTTAGACCTACTAGAAATTGCATTAATTAAACAGGCTCGCAACGAAGCCGTGGATATTGGTTCGGTTGAGCTGGTGTACTTACGCGGCACTGATGCATGGAAGAAACATACTAAGTTAAGGACCGTTTAAAAATGGATTTGATGCAGGCTTTTTGGCTGGCCGTTATTCAGGGATTGTCTGAGTTTTTGCCGATCTCCAGTTCCGCTCATCTTATTTTGCCCTCTGCTGTGTTGGGTTGGCCGGATCAGGGTCTTGCCTTCGACGTGGCGGTGCATGTGGGTTCTCTGATCGCCGTGGTGGGCTATTTCCGTCACGATGTGGCAGCACTCACTCGCGCTTGGCTGGACAGTATTTTTCTGCGTCGCCACAGTCCCGAAAGCCATCTTGCCTGGTACATTGCTCTGGCAACCTTGCCAGCGGCTTTAGCCGGTCTGTTACTGAGTGGTTTTATTGAAGCTAATCTGCGGTCCATGGCTGTGATTGCCTTTACCAGCATATTTTTTGGATTGATGCTAGCTTGGGCTGATCGTCGCGGCGGCGGTGGTCGGGGTATTGATCAATTTAATTGGCGCACCGCACTGGTTGTAGGGGCAGCCCAAGCTTTGGCCTTGGTTCCCGGCACCTCTAGGTCGGGTATTACTATTACCGCAGCACTGGCTCTAGGTTTTGATCGCGAGACCGCAGCGCGCTTTTCCTTTCTGCTGGCGATCCCGATCATTATGTTGAGCGGCGGCTACAAAGGGTCGCAGTTACTCGGTACTGAGTCGGTTGACTGGATATTAATTGCTGTTGGCACTGTCTTGTCGGCGATCACTGCCTATCTTTGTATTACGCTGTTTTTGAAAGTGATTCAGCGGGTCGGCATGATGCCCTTTGTGATCTATCGAATGGTCTTGGGTGCTGTGCTTATCGGCTTGATCTATTCTCAATCTGTATAAACTGAATTTAAGTGCTGAAGAGGAAACTGTGATGCAAACGGCGGTGACATTTTTAGGTCTTGGCGTTATGGGATACCCCATGGCTGGATGGCTTAGTCAACGTGGCTATGCAGTGACTGTCTATAATCGCACCCAGGCAGTGAGTCAACGTTGGTTGAGTGACTACAGTGGCACATCAGCGGATACGGTAGCTGAGGCTGTTGCAAGTGCCGACATTGTTTTTAGCTGCCTTGGCAATGACGACGATGTTCGAGCTGTAGTGATCGGTGAATCTGGCGCATTAGCTACTATGAAATCGGGTTCAATCTTGGTCGATCACACTACCACCTCTGCGCTTTTAGCTCGCGAGTTGGCAGAGCAAGCTTATGCATTGGGGATTGGATTTGTCGACGCCCCAGTATCTGGTGGTCAGCAAGGCGCAGAGAACGGCCAGTTAACAGTGATGTGTGGTGGCCAGCAGGCGCATTTCGGTAGAGTGCAGCAAGTGATTCAGAGTTACGCCAAATCTCTTCAGCTGATGGGTGATGTAGGCAGTGGTCAACTGTGTAAGATGGTCAATCAAATTTGTATTGCCGGTGTGGTTCAAGGTCTTGCCGAAGGGCTTAACTTTGCCAAGCGTGCCGGTCTTGATGCGCATCAGGTTGTTGAGGTTATCTCCAAAGGTGCAGCACAGTCTTGGCAGATGGAAAATCGTTACCAGACTATGTTGGGCAGTAAATATGACCATGGCTTTGCGGTGCAGTGGATGCGTAAAGATTTAGCCTTTGCCCTAGATGAGGCAAGAGCTAATGGCAGTGACTTGCCTGTGACCCAAATGGTCGATAGTTTCTATGAGGAAGTTCAGGAGATCGGCGGCAACCGCTGGGACACTTCGAGCTTGTTGGCTAGACTTGAACAAGATGTCGACAAGTCTTGAGTAAAATATTTTATAGCGAGCAGAGAACAGGAATTGAAAATGGACATGGTTAATACCCCTGCAGAAAACTTTAATAAGCAGTTAGCGGAGTTTATTGATGGTTCACCAACACCATTTCATGCTGTAGCCAATATTGCGAGTTTATTGCTTGAAGCTGGATTCCAGGTTTTGAGCGAATCTGAAGACTGGACTCTCAAGCAGGGTGAAAAATATTTTGTCACCCGCAATGGCTCATCGATTATCGCCTTTGTGGCGGGTAGCGAAGATCTGGCTGAGAGCGGTATTCGTATGGCTGGCGCGCATACTGATAGTCCCTGCCTGATGGTTAAACCGCAGCCAGAGATGCTTAACAATAAATACTTTCAGCTCGGTGTTGAGGTATATGGCGGAGCGTTGCTCAATCCCTGGTTTGATCGCGACCTGTCCCTTGCTGGGCGCCTGGTATACAGCGACGTCAGTGGTCAGTTAAAACAGAAGCTGGTTAACTTTGATGAGGCGATTGCGATTATTCCCAGTTTGGCGATTCATTTGGATCGCACTGCTAACAAAGATCGAACGATTAATTCTCAAACTGATATTCCGCCAATCTTAATGCAGGCTGAGGAAACAACGGATTTCCGTGAGTTACTGGCTCAACACTTTTTGTCTGATAATGAAAAGGTAATGGATTACGAACTCTGCTTTTATGATGTTCAGGGTGCAGCAACGGTTGGTTTAAAGAAAGAATTTTTCGCTGCAGCGCGTTTGGATAACCTGCTCAGTTGTTTTGTTGCCACCAAAGCACTTATTAATGCCGATACAGTTAGCACATCGGTCTTGGTCTGCAATGATCATGAAGAGGTCGGCAGCGTTTCCTCTGTGGGCGCTGATGGGCCATTCTTGGAATCGGTCGTCGATCGTCTGTGCAATGAACTGTGCCCTGATGAGCGCGCCAGTAATAAAGCCCGGGTATTAGATGGCTCGCTATTAATCTCTTGTGACAACGCCCATGCAGTGCATCCTAATTTTGCTGATAAACATGAGGCGGGTCATAAGCCAGAGTTAAATGGCGGGCCGGTAATCAAGGTTAACTCCAATCAGCGTTATGCCACCAACGGTGTTACCTCCAGCTTATTTCGTCAGCTCTGTGATCAGGTCGATGTGCCTGTGCAGTCCTTTGTAACCCGAACTGATCTCGGCTGCGGCAGCACCATTGGTCCAGTTACCGCGGCAAAATTAGGTATCCCAACACTGGATGTGGGCATTCCCCAGCTGGCCATGCATTCCTGTCGTGAGCTGACGGGTGCATTGGATCCCGAGCGACTGAGCAGAGTGCTAACAAGGTTTTTCAATCAACCTGGGCGCTTGCAAATAACTGTCGGTGGCTGAGCGTTGTCAGGGAAGTTAAGAATTAAGCTTTAACTGCAGTCTGATGCCGAATCGATTATTATAATTAGCATTATTTTCAACCTGAAAAATTATTGAGCCAATATGAGCAAGCAGCGCGTTTTAACCGGTATTACCACTTCCGGAACTCCCCACTTGGGCAACTACGTGGGTGCTATTCGCCCGGCGATTGAGGCTAGTCGCAGCGGCGATTTTGAGTCGTTCTTCTTTTTGGCTGATTACCATTCGTTGATCAAATCCCAAGACCCCGAAATGGTGCATCGTTCGACCATGGAGATCGCTGCCACTTGGTTGGCCCTGGGGTTAGATCCAGACAAGGTGACGTTTTATCGCCAGTCTGATATTCCAGAAATTCCTGAGCTAACGTGGTTTCTCACCTGTATGACCGCCAAGGGATTAATGAATCGTGCGCACGCCTATAAGGGCGCCGTGCAAACCAATGAAGAGCAGGGTGAAGATGCCGATCATGGCATCAATATGGGACTGTTTAGTTATCCGATACTGATGGCTGCGGATATTTTGATGTTTAATGCTCACAAAATTCCTGTTGGCCGAGATCAAATCCAGCATGTGGAGATGGCCCGTGATGTAGCTCAGCGTTTTAATCACCACTATGGAGAGCACTTTGTGCTGCCGGCGGCAGTGGTCGATGACAAGGTTGCCGTGTTGCAGGGTTTAGATGGCCGCAAAATGAGTAAAAGTTATGGCAATACCATCCCGCTATTTCTAGGGGAGAAGCAGTTGAAGAAGCATATCAATAAGATTAAAACTAACCTACTTGAGCCGGGTGAGCCCAAAGATCCTGATTCATCCGCGGTGTTTCAGATTTGGAAAGCCTTTGCTACAGAAACTCAAACCGCTGCTATGCGAGAGCAGTTTGCCAACGGTATTGCCTGGGGTGAAGCCAAGAAGCAGTTGTTTGAGCTGGTTAATAGCCAGTTAGCCGATGCTCGCGAACGTTATGAGACGCTGATACAAGACCCAGCTGAAATAGAAAAGATCCTGCAACAAGGTGCTGAAAAGGCGCGAACTGAAAGTCAGGAGTTGATCGCCAAAGTGCGTCAAGCGGTTGGAATCAGACCACTGGTCTAGGTCGTTTGTAAGAATATGTTCAGTGCGCCGATACGAAGACAAAAATTCAACGTATTGGTAATGAGAAATTAATCATTGCGCGCTATAATGCCGCCAAAATTTGCTACTAAGCTTGGCTTTCTCGAGATTTTTTCGAGCTCAACAACCAAGTTATTTAATTAAGTTTCAACCGGAGATGACCTTTGATGAATACAATCATGAGCAGTCGATTAAAGAACCTCGTTTTGATCACTATCGCCAGTGCCGTTTTATGGGGCTGTGGAGCCGGTGATAAGACGGTTAGTTTGACCGCCAATCAGGAACAACAAGTTGCTTCCAGAATCGCTCCAGCAGGCCATGTCTCCATGGCGGGTCAGGTTGCGGCCGTGGTTTCGGGTGCTGTAGCATCAGCTCGTACCGGCGGTGACATCTATGCGGTCAACTGCATTGCCTGTCACAGCTCAGGCGTTGCAGGCGCACCTGTAATGGGTGACGTGGCTGCCTGGTCTGCTCGTCTTGAGCAGGGTTTGGAAACTGTTTATACCAATGCGATTAATGGTATTCGCGGTATGCCTATGCGTGGTACTTGCATGGATTGTAGCGATGACGAAGTTAAGGCTGCAGTAGATCATATTCTTGATGGCAGCAAGTAGAGCCCTCAAGTCAGAACTGCCACAGATTAAAGAACCCGCTCAGGCGGGTTTTTTTACGCCTGCTGTTTATAGGTCGAAAACGAGGGCAAAAAAATACCCGCTTTTTAATAGGCGGGTATTTAGTTTCTGGCTGATGCTTGCGGCTTAAATTACAGCTGCGGACCTGCATCAATAATATCCTGAGAGGGTGCAAAGCTGACGATGTTCTCTACGAACAGCTTGGCCAAGGTTGCCGCCTTTTGATCATAGGCGTCCTTGTCGTCCCAGGCATTGCGTGGGTTGAGATACTTGCTATCAACGCCGTCAATCGCGGTGGGAATATCAAGATTCAACAGATCCAAGTGTTCCGACTCACAGTTTTCGAGAGAGCCGCTAGTAATTGCAGTGACTACAGCGCGGGTTACCGGTATAGGGAATCGGTTTCCTTCACCGCCAGCACCTCCAGATCCGCCAGTCCAACCGGTATTGACCAGATAGACTTTAGAGCCAAAGTCTTCGATACGCTTCATAAGTAGCTCTGCATAGACACTTGCAGGGCGCGGCATAAAGGGTGAGCCAAAGCAGGTTGAGAAGGTCGGGTGAATACCGGCTTCCGCACCCAGCTCAGTGGATCCCACTCGCGCGGTATAACCACTTAAAAAGTGGTAGGCAGCGGCCTCTTTACTGAGCATTGAAACCGGAGGCAATACGCCAGTCACGTCACAGGTGAGGAAGATAATATTTCTCGGTTCACCGGATTGATTTTCTACGCAGCGCTTTTCCACATGTTCAAGGGGGTAGCTGCAACGGCCGTTCTCGCTTAGCGATGTATCTGAATAATCAGCGGTTCTCTGACCCTCTGAAATCACCACATTTTCAATAATCGAACCAAAGCGAATGGCGTCCCAGATAACCGGTTCGTTTTTCTGACTGAGATCAATTGTTTTGGCGTAGCAGCCGCCTTCAATATTAAATACTGTGCCCTTGCCCCAGCCGTGTTCGTCGTCGCCGATTAGGTAGCGATCTGGGTCTGCTGAGAGGGTGGTTTTACCTGTGCCTGAGAGACCAAAAAACAGCGCAGTATCGCCGTCTTCACCGACATTGGCGGCACAGTGCATAGACATAACCTGCTTTTCAGGGAGCAGGAAATTCTGCACTGAGAACATGGCTTTTTTCATTTCACCTGCATAGCGCATACCGGCCAAAAGAACTTTGCGCTGGGCAAAGTTGATCAGCACTACGCCATCGCTGTTAGTGCCATCGAGCCCTGGCTCGCAGACAAAGTTAGCCGCATGGAGAATTTTCCAGGGCGCTTTGTTGGAGGGATTATATTTGTCGGTGCGAATAAACATATTGCGGGCGAACAGGCTGTGCCAAGCAGTCTCGGTAGTGACCTGGACGGGTATATAGTGCTCCGAGTCCTGACCAACATGGAGCTCTGAAACGAAACGCTCACGGTCGGCGATATATTCAGAGACACGCTCCCAGAGTGAGTCAAAGCGGGCTGCATCAAAGGGTCGGTTGACTGAACCCCAGTCTATGGCGTCGGTCGAGCTGGGCTCGTCGACTATAAATCTATCGGCGGGAGATCTCCCGCTGCGATGGCCTGTGGTCGCGACAAATGCACCAGTATCGGCAAGATGTCCCTCCCCGCGTTTAATAGCCATTTCAACAAGCTCACTGGAGCCGGGATCTCTGTGTACAGCAGCGTCGGTCATTCTCTTCCTCTCTTCCAAAGGGTGAACGATTTTAGGGTGTTTCTTAGAGTCTAAAAGTGAACGTCAAGTATGCCAGAAAAGCGCAGTGAATCTAAGTGCGCTTAAGCAATGGCATGGGCAGACAGAATTAGTGTAGCAGAGGTTGTGGGGGGTCAAAGAGTTGAGTTACGTCAGCCGCCGTAAAGCGGTATTCCTGTGAGCAGAATTGGCAGTGAATCATAATCAGGCCCTGCTCTTCGGACAGTTCCATGACCTCCGTGCGTCCCAGAGAAAGCAGTGCATTTTCGGTTCGCTGGCGTGAACAGCTACAGGAAAATTGCATTGGTTTGGCGTCGAATAGGCGTAATTCTTGTTCGTGGAATAATCGATATAACTGGTCATTATGAGACAGTTGCAGCTGTTCGTCGCAGGAGAGTGTTTCAAACAGAGTTGAAACTCGCTGCCAGTCTTCTTGGCTTTTCTCTAGATCGCCGGATGAGGGTAACTGTTGAATAAATAATCCTGTAGCAGCCTCAGAGTTCGACGCCAGTTTTATCTTGGTCGGCAGTTGTTCAGATTGATAAAAATAAAATTCGAGGCACTTACTGAGATTGTCTTCATCCAGAGGCACTACACCCTGGTAGCGCTCTCTGCCCTCTGGTTCAAGAGTAATAGCCAGTGTCGCTTTGCCGAGCAGTTCTTGCAGACTGCTGAGGTCGCCGAGATTATCAAAGTTGCCGCGCACTATGCCGCGCAGTTTATTGTCCTGTGAGCATTCAGCCATGATCGCTGTTATGGGGCCATTGCCATTGGCTTGCACTGTGATCATGCCGCGGTGCTTTAGACTCGAGCTCAAAAGGCTAGCCGCAGCGAGAAATTCGCCAAATAACAGCGCCACCTGAGGGGGATATTTTTGTAGCGCTAAGAGATCCAGATAGCTTGAGGATAGAGTGGTGATTTCACCACGGATATCGGTGCTTTCAAAGATGAAGCGCTGGAGTGTGTCATTGTCTTTATTATTCATGGGCAGCATTGTACTGATATTTTGCAACGGGCCCACTTTAATTTGGGCAAAATCCAAGGCTTATTGAGTGAAACTCCCTGCCTTAATTACTTAAAAACCGGTGAATCTGACGGCGCTGTTTTTTGTTCGGTTTGCCGTCGCTGATCGACGAGCCATTGGCGGCTTTACGTAGGGCACTGTCTTTCTCTCTCAGGGCGATGCTCTCTGCGGTCTCTGTGTAAAGTAACAGTGCTTCTGGTGCGCCGCGGCGCTGCTCTGATAGGCCAATAACCTCCACGGTTTTACTGTCAAAGCCCTGGCGAATGGTCAAAATTGTACCCAGTTCTAACTGCCGGCTGGCTTTGGATTTATTGCCATCTATCTGCACCTTGCCGCCTTCGATAGCTGATTTCGCCAGAGACCGTGTTTTAAAAAAACGTGCGGCCCAGAGCCATTTATCGATACGCACCTTGTCCATAGTTTAATTCAATCCGTCGCGGGTCATAAGATGGGCAAATGAATCGAGCATTGGGAAGTTGGACGGCTGGCGTCGGACATTCTGACTGTCCGGTTGTTCTATGGAGAGCAGGTTAGCAATACCAAACTTCTCGGCAGAGCGCAGCACCGGTTCCGAGTCGTCGATAAACAATGTGCGTTTTGGGTCGAAGCGAATATTCTCCTGCAACTGCTGCCAGAAGCGCTGGTCTTCTTTTGGTTGACCATAGTCATGGGAAGAGATGACCGAATCCAAATGAGCATCAATGCCGGTTAGGCCGAACTTCAGGTCAACACTGTCGCGATGAGCATTGGTCACCAGTACGCGCTGTTTGTTGTGAGTTCCCAGGGCTTCAAGAAATGAGCGGGCATGTGGACGGTAGCCAATAAGATGATCAATCTCCTGCTTCAGGGCAAGAATATCCAGATCAAATTCCTCAGACCAGAAATCGGTGCAATACCAGTTTAGGGTTCCCTGAAAGTCGTTCATGCGTCTGGCGAGCTTCTCGGCAACCTGCTCCAAAGACATATTATGTTGTTCGGCATAGCGTTTGGGCAGATGCTGCATCCAGAAAAAGGTATCGAAATGCAGGTCCAACAATGTGCCATCCATGTCCAAGAGTACAGTGTCGATGTCGCGCCAATTTAGCGTCATTATTATTAATCCAGCAATTACATAGGGTTGTTGTGACTAAAACAGATCATCTGGCAAGCTGTTGTCAGCGCCGCCGGGCAGTGTTTCACCACCGATTAATTCAGGTACATTTTCTGTTCTAAAAAATTCAAAAATACCGCTTTGGTTTGGTGCCACACGGTTACCGGTTTTGGCGTCAACTTTTACCATAACGATTCCATCTGGCTGCGGTCGTTCTATATTGGGCTTGCCATCAAGTGCCTCACGGGCAAAGTCGATCCAGATCGGCAGCGCGGCTGAGCCGCCGTATTCATTGCGACCAATCTTCGAATTGTCATCGAACCCAACCCAGGTGGTTACGGTCAGATGCGGCGAGTAGCCAGAAAACCATGCGTCTCTGGGGCCATTGGTGGTGCCGGTCTTGCCCGCAAGGTCGGTGCGGTTCAGCACTTTTGCTTTGACGCCAGTACCGCGTGAAATAACATCTTTTAGCATTGAGTCGATCAGAAAAGCAGTCTGTTTATTGATGACTCTATCGGCTCTGGGTTTAGCCGTCTCGTCGGTTGGTCGCT
>Ga0180120_10000756_pt1 | contig 16616 bp, 27 predicted proteins | sample CPBDNA_3_FD_129677 | JGI IMG/M metagenome (GOLD analysis project Ga0180120, IMG submission 129677) | Freshwater to marine salinity gradient microbial communities from Chesapeake Bay, USA - CPBay_Spr_31_0.2_DNA (version 2) (version 2) | ecosystem: Environmental > Aquatic > Marine > Coastal ... | reverse complement strand
AGTGTGCAGCCTGCACTACGTAACTTAATGGAAGACTACAGTCACAGTGTGCGCTTTATTCTAACGTGTAACTATCCCAACAAGATTATGCCAGCTATACACAGTCGCTGTCAGCACATGCACATTGCGAAGATTGATCAGGTAGAGTTTACAGCACGTATGGCGGAGATCCTCATTACAGAGGGTGTACAGTTTGATCTAGACACCTTAGATACGTATGTTAAGGCATACTATCCAGACTTGCGTAAGTGTATTAACACAGTGCAACTAGAAGCACAAACAGGCACTCTAGTTAGCAAGAACGCAGATGCTAGTACAGATGACTACAAGCTAAAGATGGTTGACTTATTTAAAGCGGGTAAGATTACAGAAGCACGTAAACTTATTTGTAGTCAAGTATTGCCAGAAGAGATGGACGAAATCTATCGCTGGCTATATGACAACGTTGATGTGTTCGGAAATGAAGAGCAACAAGACAGTGCTGTGCTAATTATTAAACAAGGGCTGGTAGATCATGCATTGGTAGCAGACCCGGAGATTAACTTAGCAGCTACGCTAATTAGACTAGGAAGACTATAATGACTTACTTGGTAACTGACAACTGTATTAAATGTAAAAACATGGATTGTGTAGAAGTTTGCCCAGTTGACTGTTTTTACGAAGGCGAAAACTTTTTAGTAATTAATCCAGATGAATGTATTGACTGCGGTGTGTGCGTTCCAGAGTGCGGACCAGGTGCAATTTTCTCAGATACTGAATTAGATACTGAAGCAGACAAATGGTACGATATTAATATGAAATATAGTTTGATTTGGCCAGTTATTACAGAGATGGGTACGAAACCTGCAGACGCAGCTGAGTGGGAAGGTGTTCCTAATAAGTACGATAGTGGACTTATGAGCGAATTACCAGGCAAAGGAAGTTAAATGATTAAAGCAATACTAGCATGTGACGACTATGGCGGAGTGTCGAAGAACGGTACACTCCCTTGGCCACATAACAGCACAGACTTAAAATGGTTCAAAGAGAACACAGCAGGACACGTTGTTATTATGGGATCTACTACTTGGGAAGATCCGGGTATGCCTCGACCGTTACCCAAGCGTACTAACGTAATAGCAACCACTCGTCCTGCAGAGTACCCTGGTGCTGACAAATACATTAGTGGCGATCTTAATAAAAGTGTTATGCGACTATCAGAAGAATATCCTGGTTTGATTACTTGGGTCATCGGCGGTCCTAACATTATAGAACAAACACTAGGCGTTATTGACGAGTTTTACCTAAGTCGTATTCCTGGCGCATATGCATGTGATACATTCTTGCCATTAAAGAAGATTGAAAGTTTATTTGAACGCACGTATATCGACGACTCGAATGAATTAGTTACTTTTGAAATATGGACGAAACGGAAAACAAAATGAAGCAATATCTTGATTCACTACATCACATTTTATTACACGGCAAGGATCGTGATGACAGAACAGGCGTAGGCACCCGTGGTATATTTGGACATCAAATGCGTTTTGATTTACGCAATGAGTTTCCTGCTGTAACTACAAAGAAACTTGCTTGGAAAAGTGTAGTAAGTGAACTGTTATGGTTCTTAGAAGGATCTAGTGACGAGCGTAGACTTGCTGAAATACACTACGGTAAACCACGTGAAGAACTGGTGGGCAAAAACACCATTTGGACTGCCAACGCAGACAAGCAAGCAAAGGACTTAGGTTATGTTAACACAGACACCATAAAGGACCTAGGACCTGTGTACGGGCATCAATGGCGTACTTGGGACGCTGCACTTGGCTTTGTAGATCAAATTGCAGAAGTATTAGAAAATATGCATTACGATCCTAACAGTAGACGACATATTGTAAGTGCTTGGAACGCTGATCGTGTAAACGTAATGGCACTTCCACCGTGTCACACTATGTTCCAATTTCACATACAAGACGGTGAACTAAGTTGCCAACTGTATCAACGTAGTGCAGATATGTTCTTAGGTGTGCCGTTTAATATTGCTAGTTATAGTTTGTTGACTCATATGTTTGCACAATTGCTTGAGCTTAAAGTAGGTGACTTTATATGGACTGGCGGCGACTGTCATATCTATAAGAATCACTTTGATCAGGTTAAACAGCAAATTATTAGAACTCCTCAAGTAGGTCCTACATTAGAAATACCTGCGTTTAAAGATCTAGACGAACTTGTAAAAACTAATCCTAGTGATTATAAACTGATTGGATATAATCCGATGGACAGTATACCAGCGCCGATGGCAGTGTAATGAATGATGGGACACGGTTACTATGGCAATCGGCTAAAAGATCAAGAACGTCACGAAGAACGGTTTGCTTGGTGGCCTACACGTAGTACTTTTAATAAAAAACGTATATGGTTGACAAAGTATTACATCGTGCATATACTTTATGATGACACAGGCCGTCCGCCTATTAAAGGATGGAGTTGGCCGTTGATATACACAAAGAATGAATACTTGATGATGTTGTTAAAAAATGAAAATTAAATTTATACAAGCGTACATGGACGTTGCAGAACGATTTGCACAACTAAGTTCAGCAACACGTCTACAAGTCGGTGCTATTGTTGTAAAGGATGATAGAATTATTAGTATTGGTTACAATGGCACTCCAACAGGCTGGGACAATGCATGCGAGGAAGTCGTTCCGCCTAACGAATGGGTTGAATTTGAGCAATTAAAAACCAAACCAGAAGTAATTCACGCAGAATCAAATGCTATTAGTAAACTTGCTCGAGGCACAGAAAGCGGTCTAGGTGCAACAATGTTTGTTACACATCAGCCTTGCATTGACTGTGCTAAATTAATATATCAAAGTGGAATAGCCACTGTGTACTACAAAAATGAATATCGTAGCACACAGGGCTTAGAGTTTTTAACTAAGTCAAATGTTGACGTAATTAAAGTTTAATCGTCGCCGTATACTGCTAGTACCGCTTTAACAGCAGCATGACGTTCAATATCTCCCTTGTCAAATTGGACTACATCCAAACATGATTGATTACTATTTTCTAACAGTCTTGTAAAGTCAATAAGACCGTTGTCTTTTAGTCTGTCTGCTTGATTTAGATCGCCTGTTACAGCCATCATACTTTCTTCGCCTAAACGAGTAAGCAGCATTTTCATCTGGTTTGGGGTTGCGTTTTGCATTTCGTCTGCTAATATAAACGAACGCTTGAATGTTCTGCCACGCATATATGCTAATGGTGAAATTTCAATAATACCTTCTGCAATCATACCAGTGATCTCAGCAGCATTAAAATACTCTTTTAACACATCAAATATAGGTCTTGTCCATGGCGCCATCTTTTCTTCTAGCGTACCTGGTAAAAATCCTAGATCTTCATCTACTGAAACAGCCGGGCGAGTAACAATAATCTTGTCTACTTTACCCTCTTTAAACATTTTAACCGCAACCTGCACAGCCAACAAGGTTTTACCCGTACCAGCTGGGCCGATGCCAAAAACAATGCTTTTGGTTTCATCTAATAGCTTTAATACGTATGTTTCTTGATTTCTGTTTCTTGGAAGTATGTTAACCTGTTTACTAGGCTTTTGGAATGGTTTAATATCAACTACGTTATCGTAGCCTTTCTTTGAATTGCGCCTTTCAGCGGTTTTTCTCTTAGCACCCATTAAGTGTCCTCCTTGGTGGGATATAATGCAAGGACATATTTTCCGGTACGGAAAATATCTTCCCTACACTTTTACTTATCATCGAGATACTGGAATAAAAATATATGTTAACTCCTAAACTGCGATAAATAAGTATAGTAAATAGACTGGATCAACGACTATGCAAGATGTATTAGATATTATTAAAAATGTAGAAACAATTTACGACTCAAACACTTCCTTTAATGTACTAAAGGACTTTGAAAGAGTGTTAGATGAGTTGGATATCTATGTTTACAAAAACTGGAAAGACGGTGAACTTGCCGAAGGTCCGAACATTGAAAGACATTGGGTGACTTGTACATTCTTTTGGGATGCAAAAGACATGCCGGATCCCATGGGCGGGAAACGTCTATTAGATTACGACTGTAAAGTCAAGTTTAAAAAGAGCCATATAATTGAGCCACGTACAATCGAAAAACCAGGTGATATCCGTCCTGGTACTAAAAAAGGCAAACTAGACAGGCGTCCTATTTGGATGGTTGAAATTCAAATGCCTAAAAAATTAATTGCAGATATTTATACAGGCTATCGGGAAGCAGCGTTTATTGACCCGACACAAGCGCCAGCAATTACGCCAGATGCAGCAGCGCAACCAGCAGAAGATGCAGCGATAGCGCCAGAAGAGGCAGCAGTATAATGACATTAGCACAATACGATTTAAGAGATTTAGTTGATAACATTCTAGAGATAGATGGTTACAAAAGTAAAATGGGTGCAGACAAAGATATTGTCACTGTTGCATTTGCTACTAAGACTAAAGAAAGTGCTGACGATTTGGCCAGCTTTATTGAACGTGGATATACATTTGTACTAGATGCAGATGCTACAAGCGGTGAACAAGCAGATGGTACTTATAAAGTATTTGTTGAAATACAAAGAGATGACGGTGTTGGCGAACAGATCATGGAACTTGCTAACGGTTTAGAAAATCTAACAGGAATGGGCGATGTTAAATTTCGCTATTACAAAGAGTTTCGCAGTAAACCACTAACACTAGAAGAATTAAACGGAGCAGTTCCAACTGATCCAAACTTATACGGTGTAGACAGTGAAATACTTAGCGACCTATCAGAGTCAATGAATAACTATACAAACTTCTTTAACAAGAGTATGGTAGAAAATGTAACTATGTGGGGTGACATGCTTACTATTAAAAAGATGTGGGCGGACCCAATTGCATTTAAATTTGTAGACTTTGGTCCTACTGTTGAGACACTAGAAAGTATCTCTGAATCATTTAATGCAAACGACTTTTCAGAGATAATCTTCCTTTCTAAATATGTTGGCGACTATAATATTACTAAATATGGTGGCAAACTAACGTTCGAAAACAGTGGACAAACACTTGTACTAGAACGTATCATTTTATAAAGGATAAAAAATGTCAGCAGAAGATTTTGAATTTGAATTTACCGAAGAAGCAGTAATTGAAATGCTTCGCGGAAACGAAGAAGCAGAAGACTGGTATGACGCAATGTGCGAAATACTACCACTATGGGAAATGAATACCCCAGAACGTGTTGCAATGTTTATTGCACAGTGTGGGCATGAATCAAACAACTTTAAAGTACTATCAGAAAATCTAAACTACAGTGCAAAAGCACTTGATTCATTGTTTGGCAAATATTTCAAGAGAGCAGGTAGAGATGCGCAAGAATATCATAGACAGCCTCGTAAAATTGCGAACGTTATTTACGCAAATAGAATGGACAATGGCGATACCGATTCCGGAGATGGTTGGAGATTCAGGGGCGGTGGCATTCTACAACTTACAGGCAGATACAATTATACAGAATTCGCAAAAGAAATGGAAATGTCCCCAGAAGAAGCAGTAGACTATGTACGCACTAAGAAAGGCGCACTAGACTCAGCATGCTGGTTTTGGGATACAAACAATCTAAACAAATACTGTGATAACCGTGACGTTAAAGGCGCTACAAAGCGTATTAACGGTGGATACATTGGTCTTGAAGATCGCGAGAAGCATTACAAACACGCAATGGAAGTACTAGGCGGACATTGGGCTCCAAGTAAAATGGTATACGAAACAATTCGTGTAGGATCAAGAGGGCCAACAGTAAGAGCAGTGCAAGAAGAATTAGAAATTGGCGCTGATGGTATCTTTGGTAAAGGAACTGAAGCACACATTAAGGCATGGCAAGCAGAAAATGGACTAACAGCAGATGGTATTATGGGTCCTGCAAGTCTTGCTATGATGTTCGGAGAATAACATGGGATTAAAACTAGCATTTGTTTCAGCAGCGATGATGTTAGTCCTGTGCGGCGTGTTTTATTGGTATTATAATGATACACAAGAACGTATTGCAATCTTAAATGCAAATAATGCAAAGTTAGAAACAGCAGTACAAATTAGCGAATCTAGTATTGCTACTTTACAAAACGATGCAATTCGTAATGCCGAACTAAATGTTCAACTACAACAAGAACTACAACGAGCAGAGCAGTACGGAGATGAACTTCGCGCTACTCTGCAAAAACACAACTTAACAGCGTTGGCACAAAAGAAGCCAGGGTTGATTGAAAATAGGATGCAAGATGCGACTGATAGCTTATGGGATGATCTCCGCGGCATTACTGACCCTAATGGGGTGCAGCAGCCTGAGACCGGAACCGCAGATAGTAACAGTAACTAATACTGTAAAAACAACTGTACCGATTGTTGCTCGCCCCAAAGGTGCGCAAATCAGTGACGTAAAGATCTATGTTGTTACGGCAGAAAACTATGACGAGTTTGTTGAAAAGTTTACAGCAAAGAATGGCGAACTTGCATACATTGCTATCTCAGTTAAAGACTACGAAAACCTTAGTTTAAACTTTGCAGAACTAAAACGGTTTATTGAACAGCAAAAACAAATTATTGTTTACTACGAAGAAGCTGTCAAACCAGAAACACCTCCACTAGATTAATAAATACACATAGTAAAAGAGAGGGTTTGCTATGTGGGATTTAATTCAACGACTAACGGGCGATACTTTGTGGATATACACAAGTATACTTGGCGCACTAGCCGGCGCTGCATTTCTAGCGTATTTTAAAGATACAAGAGCAGGGCTTTGGTGCTATGCTAAACTAGATCAATTCTTAGACTTCTTAGTTGTAAGATGGGGATTAACATGGTTCGAGCAGCCAACAGATGCATGGCGTAAAAAATATCCGCATGTAACTAAAAAGATTGATGAGTTAGAAGCTCGTATTAAAGAATTAGAAAAAGGGCGTTAAGGGAGAATACACATGCCAAGAAAAAAGCCAGAAGATTTAAAAAGTAAAGCAGCACCAGTAGCAGACGCACCTGCACCAGTAGCAAAAACACCAGCACCAGCACCAGCACCAGCACCTGCGCCTATACCACCAGCAGCACAAACAGCCGCCTACCATCCTGCGGATTTAAATGGCGACGGAACAGTAGATGCTGAAGAAAAACAAATGGAACTTGAGTTTAGACGCAAATCTTTAGAAGACCAAGATGCAATGCGTGATGCACAAAGAAGTATGACTTGGTTTGCACTATTTGGATTACTACTATATCCGTTTGCTGTAGTTGTTACATCGCTACTAGGATTAAGCGAAGCTACAAAAACACTAGGATCAATGGCGCCAACATACTTTGTTGCTGTTGCCGGTATTGTTGCTGCGTTCTTTGGCGCACAGGCATATAGTAAAAAGAAATAATCACTACTACTAAAACATAATAGTCCATGCGATAAGTAATTGCATGGACTATTATTCTATTCTAGGCATTCCTAGGACCGCATCACCAGAAGAGATTAAAAAAGCTTACCGCAGACAAGCTATGGCAAATCATCCCGATAGGGGTGGAGACGAGTCTAAATTCAAACAAGTCACTGAAGCATACGAAGTATTAAGCAACAGTGACAAGCGCGATGCTTACGATCATCCACATCAAGCTAATCCATTTGGCCAGCAAGGTCAACAAAATCCATTTGGCGGCACGCCATTCGAACATATGTTTGGACAAGGATTTGGACGGCAACGACACACACCTAGGAACAAAGATATTACAGTACAAGCTGATATATCACTAGTGGATGTATTAACTGGTAAAGATTTAATAATACAATACCATCTTAGTAACGGTACTATACAAACAGTTAATGTTGATGTTCCACAAGGAGCAAAACATGGCGATACGATACAATATGAAGGATTAGGAGATGTTGGTCATCCTAAGTATCCTCGAGGAAATTTACACGTACGAATTAAGGTTTCTAAAAATCGAACTTGGCAGCGCGAACAAGATAATTTATTTACAAAAAAATCAGTGAATGTATTTGACTTATTACTAGGATGTGTTATAATAATTACAACATTAGATAACAAACAACTAGAAATGAAGATACCAAGAGGTACAAAACCAGGCGTAAAATTTAGTATACCAGGATATGGATTGCCTAATATGCAAACTAGACAACGAGGTGTTCTTTTTGTAGAATTAGAAACAGAAATTCCTGTAATAAATGATACTGCTATATTAAATAAAATACAGCAAATCAAGAACGAAATAAATTAAGAGGATTATACAAAGTTATGGTAGAACCAAGTAAAGAATTAACATCTGTGTTCGACAAATCTATTAAAGATGCACAAAAGTTACAACATGAATATATAACACTAGAACATTTGCTATATGCAATGTTCTGTGAAGAAGGTCTTGTTGAGCTTATTAAGATATACGGAGCTGATGTCGAGTACATTAAACACAATCTCGAACATCATTTAAAAACACAATGCGATAATATTAAGATCGAAGAGAAAAAGTTTAAACCTAAAAAAACTGCAACAGTAGAGCGTGTTCTTAACCGGTCATTTACTCAAGTATTGTTTGCTGGCAGACAACATATCGACTTAACTGACGTTCTCCTTTCTATGCTTTCAGAAAAGAAAAGTATTGCAGCATATTATTTAGAAAAGGGCGGCATTGAAAAACAGAAATTTGCTGACTATATTAATAATGAACTAGATACCGAAACTGAAGAAGAAGAAATGTCAGGCGAAGCCCGCAAGGCATTACGAGCATTTACTACTAACCTTAATGATCAAGTTAAAAAAGGCAAAGTTGATCCTATTATCGGACGCTCCGAAGAGCTAGAAAGTCTTGCACTTGCACTAGGGCGTCGTTCAAAGAACAACGTACTAATGGTCGGCGATCCAGGAGTTGGTAAAACTGCTATTGCAGAAGGTCTTGCATACAATATCGAACAAGGTAACGTGCCAAGTTTCCTTAAAGAGTACAAAGTGTATAACTTGGACATTGGTGCTATGCTTGCTGGTAGTAAATATCGTGGAGACTTTGAAGAACGCTTTAAACTAGTGCTACAAGCACTACAAAAGCAAGGCAAAACTATTATGTTCATCGACGAAGCACATATGATGAGCGGCGCAGGAGCAGGTGGCTCGAATAGTTCTAATGACCTTGCTAACATGCTAAAGCCAGCACTTACCAAAGGCGATTTGAAAGTTGTTGCATCAACTACTTGGGAAGAATATCGCAAGTATTTTGAAAAAGATCGTGCATTGATGCGTCGATTCCAGCGTGTAAGTGTCGATGAACCTAGCAAAGAGACAACTAACGAAATCTTACAAGGCATAAAGAAGTACTACGAGGACTATCACGGTACAACAATTACCCAAAGTGCAATTGATGCGGCTGTAAAACTAAGTGTTAAATATCAGAGTGATAAAAAGCTTCCTGACAAAGCAATTGATTTAATTGATGTTGCATGCAGTCGCTTTAAAGTTAATGACGACGAATCAGCAGAGAAGATTATTACAGAAGAAAACATTCAGTTCGAACTTGCTAAAATGCTAGACTTGCCTACGGAGCAAGTTGCAGAACGTGAAACTACTAATCTTGCTAATCTTGAAGAGAATATTAAGAAAGTTGTTTACGGACAAGATACTGCAATTGAACAAATTGTAGATAAGATTCTTGTTAGTCAAGCAGGGCTTAAAGCAGACGATAAGCCAGTAGGTGCGTTTGTGTTTATGGGTCCAACTGGCACAGGTAAAACTGAAACAGCAAAAGCACTTGCAGAACAGCTAGGTGTAAAACTTGTACGTATTGACATGAGTGAGTACATGGAGAAACACAGTGTAAGTAAGCTGATTGGTTCACCTCCGGGCTATGTAGGACATGAAGAAAACGCAGGTATCTTAATTACTAAGCTACAAGAGTCACCTAACTGTGTATTACTGCTAGATGAGATTGAAAAAGCACATCCTGATGTTGCACAAATCTTGTTGCAAGTAATGGACAATGGTAAACTAACAGGTTCTAATGGTAAAGAAGCAGATGCACGTAATTGTACACTGATTCTTACTACTAACTTAGGTGCTAAAGATTCTGAGAAGAATACTATCGGCTTCGGTGGCGATGGCAATGATCATGTGTATGAAGATAAAGCACTTAAAAAGTATTTTAGTCCAGAGTTCCGCAATCGTTTAGATGGTGTTATTACGTTTAATAATCTTGGTAAGCCTGTTATGATGAAGATTGTTGGCAAGTTCCTTGTTGAACTTAAAAACATGGTCAAAGACAAAGATATTACTATTAGTGTTACAGACGAAGCTCTTGACCATCTTGTAGACAAAGGATTTGATCCTAAGATGGGGGCACGGCCTCTGCAACGTGTTATTGATCAAGATATTAAACGTCCATTATCAAAACAGATGTTGTTTGGAGAGTTAAAGAACGGTGGCAAAGTTACCGTTGACTTTAGAGACGGAGAACTAGTATTAGATTGTGTCAAAGAGCAAGTAGTTGAAACTGCGTGAATCCCGTAAACTGTTCTATTCGGAATACCTTTATAAATTGGTATTCCGGAACGAACTTAATACAATCTTTCGGAGCGATCTCCAAAAGAAAGAAAAGTTAAGTTACGCAAGGCGAGAACTTGATCGCCTTGCTGAAGATTATCGAAATAACTTTCCTTTATTTAAAAAAGCATGGCGAACTGATATTTCTATTGCAAATAACGATTACTTTGATGCAATGACAGTTTATTCTGCACTAAAACATTCTAATGAGTACAAACTAAGAATAGATCCGTACTCGACAATTACTTTATTTTCTAATAATAAAGAATTTCTAGTAGACTTAGGTAGTAAACTAAAAACAGATACATTAGAATTTTGGGAACCGTGTGCTAGCTATGTTGAATTACTTCAAAGCAAAACTAAAATTCAAATTGTCGATGAGCTGCCTGCTCTTCCATTAAAAGTTTGGTTTAATAGTACACGAGTTAATCAAGACTTTGCATCTTGGATATATGCTAATAGAGATAAGTGTAAAATAGGTACAATTGCACTAGATAGTTTAGAAAATTACGGATATATGAATGGGTTATACATTTATTTAAGAGATGATAAAGTATTGAGTCTTGTAACCTTATTAGCAGGATCTAGCATTAGAAGTGTCGAGAAATTAGTATACCGCGGCGATATTGATAAATATTAGTATGGCAGCGAATAGTGAAATAATTTTATCAAGTAATACTCATCCAGGGGACAGTACCGTTGAGACTGTGACTGGGGAGAAGTTTAAAGGCGATGGTTACTACGGACGTAGTGACGGGTTGCACAGCGTACAGTACACCTACAGTGGGCTAACAGGCGACATTTATATACAAGGAACCCTTGCAGTAAATCCTGTTGAAGCAGACTGGTTTGATGTACACACATACACGGCTGCACAAGAAACATCAAGTGCAATTGCAAGTTTTACAGGCAATTATGTTTGGGTTCGGGCGAAAGTAGTGTACACAGACGGAACAGTTAGTTCAATAACACTAAATCATTAAGGTAGACAGACGATGGCAAAACAAGTTATTAATATAGGTTCGGGACAAAATGAAGGCGATGGCGGCGATCCTAGACTTGCATTTGAAAAGATTAATAGTAACTTTGACGAACTATATGACGGTACTGTACAAACACTTACACTAATTGGTACCTCACTTGCTATTAGTGGTGGCAATTCAGTTACACTTGACAACATATTTTTTGACGGCTTAACTACTGATATCACAGGTAGTGTTTTTGCAGATGACTCAAGTATACTAGTAGACGGTGTTAGTGGCACTATACCATATCCTGCAAACGCAGGAGTAGTATGGGACGGCAATGCGCCTACAACAGTAGATGTTGCGCTAGATAGATTAGCATCATATACACAAGATTTTGCAGTAAGCACAGATGCACATTGGGCCGATCCTAATCCTGCAGATATAACTGATGCAATAAATAGACTTGCTGCTGCAATATATGCGCTTAACGGTAATACAGGAATTTAATTATGGAACACTTTGTAAGAATAGTAATGGAAAAGCAGGAAAGTGCTGCTAAACTAGATGAAAGCATCTTTGCAGAACAAACAATATTTGAAACTGCTCAAGGCGGAACTGTATTCCAAATTCCTCTACAAAGAGAATTGTCATATGACGAAGCAAACGAGTATGCTGAGAAATTAGCAAACTTAATGTTCGAACAAGGTTATGAAGACTTTGACATTGAGATCGGCAACGGTCACGATGACATTACTGAAGAAACATATGACGATGATGACGAGTTTTTTGAACAGTACGGTGTTATGCATTACAATGATGACGACATCATGGACGAAGCAGAATACCAAGGACGTACAGTTAAACTAGGCAAGCCTATGCAAGGCGATGTTAAGAAGTTTAAGGTATATGTTAAGGATCCCAAGACAGGTAATACTAAAAAAGTAAACTTTGGACACGGCGGAAGTAGTGTTAAAGGTAAAGCAATGAAGATTAAAAAGAATAACCCAGGCGCACGTAAATCGTTTAGGGCTAGACACAATTGTGACAACCCAGGACCACGTACTAAAGCACGTTACTGGTCATGTAGGAAATGGTAATATGAGAATAGATGAATTTGCAGCGCCAATGAACGACAGTTTGCCATTTGATGTGGCAGACGATGTCGCTATCTTTATGCGTAACGATCCTATGTTTTATCGTAAGTCGCTATTCCCTGCTGTTATGAACATGAAAGATCGTCACGACGCAGGCAAAGAGTGCAATGCCAACGACTGCTTTGGCAGTGTATGTGACAGGGCAATGGAATCATATTGCAAGAAGTTTGATCTCGGTAGTCCAAAAAATGTTTTTAAACCCGAAGACAAAGATTTAATAATTAATAAAATCTTTGGCGAAGAAATGAAGATGATCAAGGACGGGCAATATTAATGTTACTGAGAGAATTATTCGAAGCACCAGGAAAAACTGCTGCACTAGCATTTGGTAGATTAAACCCTCCAACAATTGGCCATGCCAAACTTGTAGATGCTATTACTGCACAAGACGGTGATCATTATCTTTTTCTCTCACAAACACAAAAGCCTAAAACAGATCCTCTAGACTTTGCTACTAAAATGAAGTTAGCAAAGCAATTCTTTCCTAGCATTAACATTGGACATCAAGCAGTACGTACTCCTGTACAAGCATTAGAGCAACTACAGAGCTTAGGATACACTGACGTTATCTTTATTGCAGGTTCAGATCGTGTAGATGGTTTCCAAAAACTATTTGATACGTATAACGGACAACCAGACAAAACAGGCAAAGTTCCTTTTAAGTTTAAATCAATTCGTGTAGTAAGCGCAGGCGAGCGTGATCCGGATGCAGATGGTGCAGAAGGTATGAGTGCAAGTAAGATGCGAGCTGCTGCCGCCGCAGGTGATTTAGAATCATTTGCACAAGGTGCACCAGATAAGAAACTTGCTAAAACTATGTACGATGCTGTACGCAAAGGCATGGGTGTTAAAGACGAACAACCAGTTGAAGAGTCTAATCCATTTACTGATGCTCGCATGAACGCAATTAAAGCAGGCAAAAGTACATTTACAGTTGGTGGCAAAACATATAAGGTTACTGGGGATACAAGCGACGAAGAAAAAGCTGTACAAGAAGCAGAACTAAACGAAGTAGCACCGGCAGTTGCAGCAGTTATATGGATTCTTAAATGGGCTGTTAGATACGGTGCATGGCCAGTACTAAAATGGTTACTAAAGAAACATGGTGGAAAAATTATCGGTGGTGCAACAGCAGCATACTATATTGATCAAGGCTGGGACTGGGTTAAGGACAATATAGGTGCAGAATATGCACAAATGCTTATTGATAATAAATTTGAGATTGCCGCAGCAGTAGCACTTATATTAGGAGCAGTTGCTCTTAAAAAATATATGGAAAAACAAGGCGATAAACTTGTTAAAGCAAACGAATCGTTAATAGCGAGATCGTAATGGATGAACTAGAGCGCATAAAGCAACTTGCAGGTGTAAACGAATTCAAAGGTTACACAGAGTACACTCTAGAAAACATCAGTGACGCCGCGGCAAGCAATGTCAAGCAAATGAAATCAAAAAACATTAAGCCAGGTGATAAAGAATGGTTCGAACTATGGTTTGGACTACCTAAGATGACAGGCGAAAATATGCCACGTGGATTTAGAGGACGTAAGTAATGAGATTGCGTGAAATAACAGAAGGCGTTGGCCGCATAACTAAACAGAACCAAACACATGATGTTGGTCCTGATGAAGTTACCAAGCAGGCTGCTAAATTTGGCAACAAAGTAGACAAAGACGGACGTCCTCCTACACTAAGCAAAAAAGTTAAGGGTAAGTCAACTAACGTATTGTTTAATTTAGGACTTAGTGAAGGTTACAAACTACAACTAGAGCGTGATAAAGAACTGTTAGTACTAAACATCACTGATACAAAGACTGGCAAACGTACAGAAGTGCGTGGTAAGCCAGGTTACGAAACAGGCGGCTACGATCCTACAGATAGTTTACACATACTATTAGACAAAGTAGGCAAGAGTGTTGATATTTCACAGCTAATGAATGGCGAGCCTGTAGGCATTAATCCTAAACATCCAAAAGGTGCTAGTGCTAAGGCTGCTACTGATAAAGCATATAACGAAAACTTTGTTAAGGATACTGCAACTGCAATTAAACTTATTAAAAAATATCATCAGACTGGTGACGAACAAGATGCGTTTGCCGCAATTAAACATGGTTGGAACTTTATAAAGAATCCAAAGATGCGTTCTATAATTGTTAACTTAGTAAAAAAAGTATCAACAGAAGGCGGATACCCGGAATGGAACGATACTGTTGCATATATTAAAAAGAATACAGGCATCGATGTATCTAATGTAAACGAAAACTTTGCTGATGGTAAGAAAAAAGGCAAAAGCAGACCTGGTAGAGTAAAGAAGTCAGGTGCTAGTTGTAATGGCACAGTAACACAATTGCGCAAACGTGCTAAAAATGCAAGTGGTGAGAAGGCTAAAATGTACCACTGGTGCGCCAATATGAAGGGCGGTAAGAAGTAATGTTTAGTAAAAAATGTAAACTACATCTACAAGAACAAAACGAAACAGGTTTGGAACATATGTTCCACGCTATTAAGACAGCAGTTAGATTGCAATTACTTATACCGTTGCTGTTAATACACGCAGTTGCTCCGCGCTTCTTTACTGATAGAGGCACAACAGTAATTAAAGATATATTAGACGATAGGAAAGTAAAATGAAAATGTCAGATATTGTAAGTGAAGGTGATAACATCGACAACCCTAAGAACACATTCCTTACTAAAGCAGACACAGCATACGATTTCTTAAGAGTTGGTAAAACTATTTCTAACTTGTCAAATGCTAAGAAAAGTGACAACAGAGACGAACCTGACGTAATGATTGTTCCATTTGGTGGAAAGAAAGAAAAAGATCATCTTAAAAAGGGTCTTAAAAAAGCAGGATATAAAACACAAGATGCTGATGCAAAAGGTGCAGATGCACACGTAGATGAAACAACAGAGATGACATCTGCCAGTGTTGCAACTAGTATGGGCGGCGGCAATGGATTTCTTAACGGCGGAATTGGTGACAAGCCTATCAAACGTGTTACAAAGAAAAAGAAAGCTACTAAGAAGAAAGCATAAATACTACATAATACGTATTGGAGTCACTCACATGAGAGAAAAAGAATTAAAAGAAGGTTTAGGCGATCTAGCGCATCTAGCTGAACAAGACCATGAAGTACAAATGGCTCGTGCTGAACTTTACAAACTAGCAAAGTATGCTATCAAACTACACGAAATGCTCAAAGGCATAAGTGAAAGAGACGGCTTAGAAGGCTGGGTACAAGCTAAAATTACTAAATCAGCAGATATGATCGGTAGTGTTTATCATCACCTAGACTATCAAGAAAGTCCAATGGGCGAAGTTACAGAAGCAAAAGACACACATTGCTCAGACAAATGCTGTGGTGCTGATGTTAAGAGAGAAGATTGCAAATGCGCACCAACTTGTAAACATTGTAACTGTAATGCTGTTGCAGAAGGCAAGTACAAGAATGATGCACAACGTAAAGCTATACATGCTAATAAAAAGAAAAATGAAAGCCTACAAGATAAACTTGCTGCTAAACTAGCAGAAAAAAGTGTATCAAAAGCACAGCAACAGGCAGCAGGTATTGCACTAGCAGCTAAAGAAAAAGGTGAAACACCTAAAGGTAAAGGTGCAGCAGCACAGATGGCAAAAATGTCTAAAGCAGATCTAAAAGACTTTGCAGGCACTAAGCACAAAGGCTTACCTAAGCACAAAAAATAAACAGGATTAATATTATGTATAAAAAAGTTGAAGATATTTTTAGTGCTACAGACGGCAATCGTTCAGATACAGTCATGCAGTCAAACAGTATGGCAGCGCCGCTAGTAAATTCACAAACTCCACCAGTAACACAAAATGGAAATGCAAGCGAAGCTGAAAAGATTAGAGCAATGGGCGACAGACTTGCAAAGATTTGGGAAGACTAATGGACT
>Ga0180120_10000754_pt1 | contig 16629 bp, 16 predicted proteins | sample CPBDNA_3_FD_129677 | JGI IMG/M metagenome (GOLD analysis project Ga0180120, IMG submission 129677) | Freshwater to marine salinity gradient microbial communities from Chesapeake Bay, USA - CPBay_Spr_31_0.2_DNA (version 2) (version 2) | ecosystem: Environmental > Aquatic > Marine > Coastal ... | reverse complement strand
GATTTGGAACATAAGACCTTTGAACTTCTCAACAGACCAACGACCGTTAGAGTCGGTGTCCAGATCGAAAGTACCAGAAGTAGTTACATTCTTAGTAGCACCAGCAACAGCAGAGTAGTTGATAGTACGAACAACTTCACGGTTGATTTCAGAAAGGATTTCTGAAGACAGGATGTTGCTCAACTCAGTCTCAGCGTCCAGACCGTGGATTGCTTTCAGGTCTTGTGCCAATTCCATAGTGTACTCAGCTTTCAGAGCACGGCTAACAGCAGTTACAGCAACTTTCTCGATGCTAAACGCCATTTCGTTGAAGTGGTCCCCAGCAGCTCCACCTAGTGCTTCAGCTTCAGCAGCAGTCATACCAGTGTGTACGTTATAAGCACCACCAGTTGCAGAGGCAGAACGATCGCTAGGATCAGTACCAGTCTGAGCAGCACCAGCAGAAGAGTTAGCAGCGCCTTGAGAAGCAGTGTTACCAGCATAAGAGCTAGAGAATGAAGCATCAGCTTCATCGAACATTGCTTCAGTACCAGCTTGGCCAGTGTAACGTGAACGCATAGCGAAGATCAGTCCAGTTGGACCAGTCATAGGCTGTACACCACAAATATCATAGGCGATCAGGTTAGGCATAGAGCGTCGAACAAGGCTGATCAATACGGGATCAAAATTGTCAACACCACCAGCTACGTTAGTGGGGGCAGCTTCGCCAAGCAGAGTAGGAGCAAAAGCACCACCGCTTTGAGCACCTTGCTCACGAGCTGATTTTTCTTGGTTTTCTAAAAGTGTAGCGACAGTAGAACGCTTATGGGCATCCGCGATCTGTGGTAGATCGGCATGCTCTAAAACGGGTTGCCACTTCTTTTGTAGTTCGTCAGTTTGAAACATTATAGGCTCTCCTTCTTAAAGACCTTTTTACTTACAGTTTATTTATAAAATGTTACTTTTTAATGCTTTTTGAAATGGCATTCAAGTATGCCGCCATACCAGGATCAGTTGGCGCCGCCTCTTCTACTAGCTCAAGAGGTTCGTCATCGACTATCACTTCCTCAGAAACAACTTCTTCCTTGGCGAAATAGTTTTCTTTGATCATCTCTAACTTAGAAGCATAAGACTCTTCATCTTCGAACTCAACGCCCTCAGATAATGAGTTCAGCTTAACAGCTTGAGACTCAGTAATACCTTCACAAGCAGCTGATAGAATCGCAACACGCTTTGATTCGACCAGTTCCTTACGAAGTTCGATGTTTCTTTCCATCTCTTCATTCATTGAAGATTCGAGTTCCTCAACCTTAGACGCCAATTCATCAACAAGGTCAACTTTCTCTTCTGGAATGTCAATGTAGTTTTCAGTGAATAGACTACGCAGACCGGACATAAAGTTCTCAACGATTTCAGAACGGATGCCTTGCTCTACAGCTAGTTCATTCTCTTTCATCCACTCTTCGGCAACATACTCTAAGTATGAGTCAACTTGTGTGGACAACTCTTCGACAATTTGAGCTTTCTCAGCTTCTAACTCAGCTTCAAAATCAACAGTTACAGATTCTAGAATTTCGTTGACCTTTGAAACGACAGCAGCTTCAAAAATTGTAGTGGCTTTGCCTACGAAGTCTTCAGAAAGATCTTCACCACCAAACATAGCTTCTACGTCTTCAGCGATTGAAATATCTTCAGAGCTGATTTGGCGAATTTCTTTGATTGATTGTGCAGTTTCTTCTGCGACTTCTTCATCAGTTGCTTCAAAACCTTCAACTTTCAGAGATGCCATGATTCCCTCGTATGATGCAGCAAGATCATCTTTCTTCTTGCCTTTCATAGCTTCGAGCGCAGCATTAATCATAGCGACTTTAGTCTTGGGCGCAGCAGCTTGCTTCGGCGCGGATTTCTTAATAGTGGCTGTTGTTTCGTCAGCTGCGGCTTCGCCGTCAACTTCCTTATCAACCTTTTCTTCTTCGAGAGCGACATCGTCGACCATTACTTCTTCGACAGTCTCCTCTAGCTTCTTATCAGACATGAATTTCTCCTTATAATTGGTGTTATACAGTCTATTTATAAAATTTACAACTTAGAGATAAAATCTTCAAAAACCTTCAACTTAGCTTCTTCGAGCTCTTTTGTTGACGCCTTTTTGATTACGTTCTCATAATTAGCAATGGTTGCTTCGCGGATAATGCCGTTTTCCCAAACCCATTCCTTACCTTCCATGATACCTTGAACAAATGCATCAGGAGCGGATGGATCCGCAACAATGTCAGCAGCTGTAGCAAGGTAGAAATCGCTTTGCACTTCAGCAACGCCCTTTCCATTTTGTTTGACCGAACCCATACCGCGAGAAGATACGCCCAACTGGGCACCTTCATCCATGAGCGACTTGACAATCGCACCATACGGGGTTTCTGTCATAATCTTAGCACGACCCATAAAGTTTGAACCGTCGCGTTCTAACTTAGTGATCATGTGTGATACACGCTCAAGATTAATGCTTGGACCTTGGGGGTGACCTAATTCGCCATACGCACGGTTCTTCTCAACATACTCTTTACTGTATCTATTTATCTCTTTGTCTAAAACCTCTGCTGGGTAGACACGGCCATTGCGGTTCTTGATGTCTCCTTGCAAAAACACGCCTTCGATGAAATATGACTTGCCGCCCTTTTCATCTTTAGCTTCGGTCAGATAATTGATATCTTCATTTACTTCGCAGATAAGTTTCATCTTTCTTTTCCTTTAGGTCATACCCTTACAAAAAACCAATAGCTGGCGGCAAATATAGAAATTGTGACAATAGTAGCACCTATGGACTTCATTGTGTCTTCAATCTTTCTTCTTTTCCGCAACCTTTCTAATCTTGCTTTTTCTATCTTTTGTTTGTGATCCATCAAAGATTTGTTTTGGATCATCAACATGTCACGCCATACTTGATTCGGAGTCATTTTCTTCAACTCTTTTTCATGTTGGCGTATAGCATCTTTAGCCCACGCAAGCTCTAACGCTTCTTCCTGCGTCAATATATGGTCACCAGCTTTTGTAGCTTCTTCAATAGACTCGACAGCTACCTTGCTGTCAGTCAAGCTTGTGAACAGACCCGATAGACCAGATAAGTGGTCTCCAGACTCTTTAACTGTAGCAATTCCATCATTAAGGGCTTTTAGAATGCCTACAACTGCTGAGATTTCCGCGATCATTTTATTTCTCTTTTAGTAACCTGAACTTGCTATTGGCGTCGCCTTGAATGTAGTTGCACCTCGCAGACCTTGCCCATTTCCTAAAGAAACCCGAACGCTCGCCTTAGCGCCAACGAAAACGGTTCCGACCGTAGAATCGCCCGAATCTACTATAGTTAACTCTACAGCGTTTGTGTCCGTGTTAGTCACATGAGCAGCTGCAGCTGTATTCAATTTAGTGGTGGCTGCTGCCAATGTTTCAGCTGATCCTAATACTTTCATACTTAACCTCCGAAGGCCACATCTAATAGCTGGAACATGCCTTCAGGAGACTTCTCCAACATTTTTTCAGCCTTCGCTTTATTGGCTGGATTCAACTTTCCTAGCATTTTAATTAATGCTGCCGCTGTAGTTGAATCAATCTCTTCGGATTTGCCGTTACCAAACTTAACCTTTTTAGCAGATTTCTTGGTAGCAATATCATTCAACTGATCAACAACTTTACCTTCTTCGAGTTCTTCTTCGTCATCTTCGTCTTCGTCTCCGTCTTCGGCAGAGTCATCATCTTCATAAAGGTCATCGGCATTTTCTTTACCGTACTTCTTAATGAAGTCTTTCTTAGACATCTTTTCGGAATCTTTTATCATCTGATCCTTCACTCTGCCTTCAGTAATTTCAGCTCGGTCGCCATCAAACTGATGGTCACCAGCAACAGGGTGCTTGGTCACTTGCATTTTGTGCTTTGCTTTAAAATCCTTTTCGCCTTCAGCTCGTGGCTCTAGCTTGTCACCTTCAACCTTGCTGTCTGTCGAACGGCTTCCTGATGCTTCTTCGGATATATATGCCTTGAATCTTTTGATAGCCATTGCTATTCCTCTGTTTCTTGTGTTTCCATGAAGTTATTTTGAACTTCAAACTTTTTAATTTCTATTGCCGAGGTAATTTTGTCCATCATTATATCAGCAACAGCGGATTTAAATTCATTCACATCACCGTCTGCCGCCAAGTTCACCGCATCAACAGTAGTGTATACCTTTTCTACATCACCCATAGTATTCCCCTTATTTGTACAATATTTATACAAACTGTACAATCAAATTATTCAAAATCTTCATCGTCTTCTGCTGAGCCTTCATCTTCAATTTGAGAATCTAGCTCTTCAATTTCTTCTTCAGTCTGCATCAAAACATTCTTACGAACCCAAGATTCAGAATAGTATTTCCCAGCAAACTGGTCAACGTCTTGCAACAATGATAACCTTTCGCGCAGAACTTCGGACTTCTTCAACTCAGAAAAATGGTTATCTTCAATAAAATCAAATTTGATGTCGTCTTTTATCGCATTCCATTCGGCCTTAGAGATAACACCCTTCAACAGAAGTTGTTTCTCTAGTAAAATCATAAACAGGTCAGAGAACCTATTTCTCAACCTTGATACAAACTTAGAGAACTTCAACTCATCCCGAGTAATTTCAGAAGAACGGCCAAGGTTGAACTGCCCGTCAGATTCTAACCTGGAAACGGGGACATTCAGAGACTCATACAACTTTCTGCGGAAGTATTGGACATCGTCCATTTCACCAAGGTTTTGCCCTCCAGGCAAAGTAGTAATCTCAGTTCCGTTGCTACCTTCTCTCCGAGGAAGCCAGTAATCTTCAAGCATTGTCAAATGTTTGCGCGAATCATTGACCGCGCCAGTATTGGCATCGTATACTAATTTATTCTTATGCTTGACCATCATGTCGCGCAGATACTGCTCAGCTTTCGCTTTGGGTAAATTGCCTACATCGATATAGAAAATTCTACGCTCAGGCGCTCTTGCCAATCGATAGATAACGGTAGCATCTTCAAGCATTCTTAGTTGGTTCAATGGCTTCACCGCTTTGTCAAGGTGACCAAGAACCATCTTATTAGCCTCGTCCAACAATCCGCTGTGAACGTATGCTATTGAATCAATAGAAATTTTCACGCCTTGCTGTCCAGTTTGTACACCCTTGGGCGAATAGACGTAAAACTCAGAATATTTTTTATTTACAACTTCTCGCGAGCCACCAATAACTTGATTATCTTTCCTCTCAACACGCATCTTCTTGATAGTGCGGGGGTCTACATATCTCAACTCTTGGATACCAGCTTTAGTATTTTGTGTATCGATCATTATGTGGTAGTACATTCTTCCGTCAACATACCACCTGCGGAAAGTATCGTATCCGCGAGTATTGAAATTTAGAAGAGAAAGCACTTCATCAAATTCTTCAATAACTCTTTTCTTTATACTGTTAGGAAGCTCTATTTCGTCTAGAACTAATTTAACAGATCCATCTTTTTCGTCGAAAACGATAGCTTCATTACATACATCGTCAACCGCTTTATCACATTCACTCTGGCGAACCATCTCGCGATACTTAGTGATCAATGCCGCTTCAGTTTTTGATGTTCCGTCTAGGTCAACGGTGGTACCAAAGGCACCGCCTTCATTTACATCCAGCGCGCCATCCATAGATGCTGGGGGCGCAAACGATTGTACCGTTGGGGGTAGTTCCTCTTCTTTGCGTCCTAGTTGGAATCCGAAAAGCTCAATAGCCATTATAGTTTTATCCTTTATAATAATTGGGGCGTCATAGTATTTATGTCCGCCCCATATTCACCTTGTAGGATTAAATCCCGCCAGCCGTGCCAGTAACGCCGCCAGACACTTCCCAATAATCATACTGGAAGGTAACGCCGAACTCTTGGATAGCTTCACTATCCCAAGCAAGGTCGATTGCAGCAACTTCAGTTGGGTAAATACCAACGAAGTTATACACGCGCAAGATTGAACCGTCTTTACCGAACTGAGTGACCTGAGCATTAGACTTATAGAGACTAGGAGCAGAACCACCAGCTGTGTTCAAGTTTCCTTGAGCAGAGTTGATGGAGTTTGACCACTGTTCCATAGCATTACGGATAGCAAAGTCTTCGTCATTGATAATTGTCGGTGCCCACTCAGCATAAGTGCGGTTACCAGCTACCTTGATTTGACGGCCGAAGTATGGTACTTCAACCACCCCAAGAGTAGAGGCGGGGATCTGAGCAGCTTTCACCATAAATGGTACTTGAGCATCAGCCACACCGTTGATTGGATTTGTAATCTGGACTTGGAAAAGCGATGCCCGAGCACCGCCCCCCTTCAACGCGCCAGAAAATTCATTTACATTAAACGCCATTTTTATATCTCCCGAATCTGTACGTTATATTTATATTACGCGCGACCAACAATTTCAGAGAACTCAACGCCACTGCGGACAGCAACAAAGTTCAACTGAATAAAGTTGATTGAACGGGCTGGTTTAATGTAGATGTCGCCGATAAACTCGTTACGATCCACAACTTCACCAGTGTTATTTGTTCCATCACACACGACTTGGAAGTCTGTGATACCGCGACGGCCTTGTACATCACGCAAGAAAGGAACTACCAAATTAGTAAACTGGCTTCGGGTAAACTCATCATTAAACTCAAAGAGAGTAAACTTAGAAGCAGTAGAGATAGCTTTTTCGAGTACGATAAACAGGCGACGAACGTTGATTCGATCAAACGCAGAAGGCTTAGAAAGAAGCGTCTTATCGCCGAACAATACGGTGCCTTGTCCTGGGAAAGTTACAACTGGGTTAATGCCTTTCTTGTAAAGAGCGTCACGATCACCTTTGCTTGGGTTGTAAGCAAGTTTGATAGCATTCTTAATATTACCACGGTTGTATCCAGCAGGAGAGAACCAAGGGTCACGCGTGAGATCAGTTTGAACCATCAATCCAGCAGTATCAGCATTCAGAGGAACATAGCGGTAAATATCATTGTACTTGTCGTACTGATATTTCCAACCAGAATCAAGAACAGCATAAGAAGATGATGGAAGTGTATCTCGGAATGCGATAATATCATCACGCTCTTTACCAGCATAAGCGTTGTTGCCAACAACATCAGCACGCTCGGGTGACAATACTGCAATACAGTCCTTACGAGACTCAGCAATACTTGTGATCAAGTGGGTCGCTAGAGTGACATCTGCGTCAGCGCCAAGTAGGAAAGAAACATCAACATCTTCAGCAGAAGAGAATAGGTCATATCCTACAATTTTATTTGCGCTTGTTAAGTTTGTTCCGTCTTGCCCGCCAGTAAGGCTCTTGTTGACTACCGCAGAACCAGTAGAGAAGGTTGTGCCGGATAATGCTACACCAGAACCTAAAAGCGTTTTGGTTGAGGCTTTAACATAAGCAGATTGTTGGTTAATTACTTCTACAAAGTAGTTACCAGCGCCTTGCTCGGTCTTAGCGTCTGAACCAAGAGAAACGCCTTCGTATGTTTCGAGAACAGTTCCCTTAACACCAGTGAACGATCCGTCTTCATCAACAATTGCCACATGGATCTCGTCGCCAACTGCTCCGAGTGCGGAACCATTAACAGTGGTTCCTGGCGCATCATCAAACTGTCCTGAGAATTCCCAAGAACGCGTCAAAGTTCCGCCAGTTACATCAGTACCAGCATATTTGGTTTCTAGTGTAATTGAAACAGTGGTTGAGTTTGCTGTAGATGCTACAGATTTAACCTTGCGCTTTTCTTCAACATCATTTGGTCCAAGGCTTAAGAGGTCGCCGACGTTAACTGAAGAGGTTACAAGTGCAGTGTTGGCTGATGTTATGATAACCTGATCACTATTTCTAGCAACGTCATATGTCAGCGACGTGGTCGAAGACCATGCAGTAGCATCTGGGCAGATGGAAATTTTCAACGAGTCGCCCAAAACACCAGCATATTTCGCATAGAAATTGTCAGTAGTTGGAACAGTAGAATCTTCATTTTGTATTAAAGCGGGTGTTGTTTCGGCAGAGTTTCTTGCGTCAGCATTAACTGTACGAACTACATGCAAAGCATTGCCGTAAGATAAGAAATTTGCTGCGGTGAAAAAATCAGTCGCATTATCGTTGTTTGGTTTTTGGAAGATGTTAACGAGGCGATCTTCAGAATCAACCAAAACGCGCTGCGCGGCTGGTCCCCAACGGAACTGACCTGCGATGGCACCCTCAGTTGAGGACACGGCAGGGACGACCGTTGTGAGATCGATCTCACTTACATTAACTCCAGGACTTACTTGGAAGGGCATTGCTATTCTCCTTAAAAAAATAGAGTTTTTATTTCATTCAACGGTGATATTTATAAAAACTCGATGTTTACTAATTAATTATAATTCCCAGCAGATATGTAATGATTATAGTCATAACCTTCTGGTGGAGTGTATTCTACAGTATTTTCTTCTTCAATTCCATCATCATGGAATCCAAATGGTAACAAATTTTCCATCATCTCTTGCTCAGTTTTTTCTCTGAGATGTATCAGTGTATTAATATCCGTCATTTCTTTAAAATATGATTGGTCCGATAGCCAAGCAAATAACACCAAACACATGACCAAATCATCATGCGATCCAGATTCTGCCTCGTATGAATTGCCTCTTCTTGAAAATGTTGACAGTTCTTTTATAGTTTGAAAATCATTTATTATAAGCTGTTCTTGCTCTATTAACATTTTCAAAATTGAACAACCAACAGACTTTACGCTTTTGGTGGTTCGTATTCCTTTATCACAATGCTTCCCGTAGCCGGAAGATATCCTTTTACCGGATCTTCCTGCGCTTTCGGTGAACAGTATATTTTCATATTCAAATTCATAATGTACCAATTCGGCAACCTGCTCGCCTATATCGTTAATTTCGACAAGTATAGTTGCTTCATTATATGCTTTACATGTTCTATATATTACTTCAGCATATTCAGCTGGAGTGATGAAATTATCCCTGTATTTGCAGACTTGTTTATATGGCATCCCTGTTACATCAATTATTTGAAATGCTGAATAATCAAGACCTTTACCGCGAGAAACGTCAACAATGCAAGCATAGATATGGTCGGGTTGCGCTTTCTCGTACATAGATATCCCATTAGACTCAACAATAGGCTGATGAGGTACCAAAGTTTTTAATTTACTGCCATCAATCAATGTCCCTGAACTGCCCAAAAATTGACACTCGTATTCCTGAGCGAATTTTTCATAATCATAATCCATTGATTGTAATGTTTCTTCTTTCCAAGCCTCATCCCTGCCAGGAACATCATCCCAATTCACCTTTACGAATTGGTATCCGTTAGTTTCTTCCCTCGCACCCTCACAAGTTTTGTAAAAGTGATTTAATCCGTTTGGCGTCGATGTCAACAATATTTTGGTGGTGTTACCAGATGATATTGTCGGGAATACTGAAGCAAAAAATTCATCCCAATTTTCAACAAAAGCAGTTTCGTCAATATACAAAAACGAAACAGACTTACCACGAATAGCTGACGAGGAAGTTGCCGCTGCTATAATTTTACAACCGTTCTCAAACTGCACCGAACCTTTGTTCCACTCAACCACGCCTTGTTGCATCCAAGTAGGCAGTGCTTCGTATGCTATTTTAATTCGGTCGAGAATTTCTCGAGCAGCTTCACCTTTGTTTGCCAAAAGTGCCACAGTTTTGTGTTCATTGAAGAGGATAAACTGCAGTATCACCGCCACTGCTGTTGTCGTCTTTCCCGCCTGCCTGGAAGTTACTACTGCGGCTCGCCTATTATTTGTGATCTTTTCAATAATATCTCTTTGGTAATCATATAACCTCATAGATATTAGTCCATGATCAACATGTACTATCTGGAGATAATTTTCAGCAAAGTATATCGGGTCTTTGGAACACTTAATAAATTCCATGACCTGATCGTGCGTCCACTGTATTTGAACGCCCTTCCTTTTAAGAAGCTGGTTGCCATTATACGTTTGGCTAGCCAAGCGTGACAATGCCTTCTTGAATCAACTTTTCTCTGTTAGCCAAATGGGCAGCTTCGATGTCATCTTTACTTCCGCCAAAGTATTTGACCGCATGCCCCTCATCAATCATAACTGATGTTACAGTTCTCCATGAATCAGTGTTCGGACAGTAAACGTCAAAGTCCCCAAGAATTCTACCAAACTTACCTTTCATATCTTCGCCAGATTTACTGACCTGCGTCTTAAGAACAGACTCCTTTCCTAGGAGAGACTTCAATCTTGCTTTAGCGGCAAGACCAAATTTCTTTTCTACCTTATCTCTAGTTCTTGATTCGGGGGTGTCTATTCCCATTATTCGGACACGCTCGCCGCGAAGCCAAATCCCAAATCCCAAATCAATATCCACATCAACGGTATCGCCGTCAATAACCCGCACAACATTGCATCTATACTCATACATTATTATTCTTCACCATTAATTAATTTTTGTAGATCACTAGTGCTTCCAACAAATAAAGCATTAGTCACATTTTGCGGGGATTGCGGGTCAGATTTTTCTTCTTCGCGCAGAGCCTTCACCTTCTTCTGTATATCAAGTAAATCTTTGTTTGCATCAACAAGGGTCTTGGTGAGCTGAGATACCACCTCAAACGCCCGTGGATGCTCACTAGCCTTCGCTAAGTGTAAAAGGTTATCAAGGGCATAGGTTCCCTTCTCTATAACATCATATAAATTATCCCTGGCAAATGTGTAATCTTTTGACACATCATCAGGTAAGTCTTTTGAAGTTTCTTCTAGATTTGATCGGACTAATTGCTTAGGTTCATCATCAACTAATTCTGATTCAACATCAAATATATTATTCAAATTGTCTGTTACAATATTTTTCATAATCAGTGCTCATGGTTTTCTGTACCATCAAAATAATCAATACTATCAAAAGCGAACCCATATGCATTGTTTGCTCCGATAGAAGAAGTATCTATGCTCGCAGAGGAGTTTGCTGTGGGCGAACCGTTAGCCAGTAATCCTGGAGTGAGAATAATTTTCTTATTTGGACCCTCTGTTACGGTTGGGGCGAAGTCTGAACTTGGAATTCCCAGATCAACAACAGCCCTTTTAATAACACCTTTATTTGAAACTGGCCCAAATATATAACCTTTGACCACAAACTGGAAAGAATATATAATCGCTCTTCTCGTTTGAAAGTCTGCCTCATATGTATCTTCGATAGACATACCGCCAAGTACTGTAGGGATGTCGAAATACTGCCCAGTCTCCGGAACCAGTTTAACGCTGTGAGTGAATTCTGGTCTAAAGTATGGGAGGATTTGCTCGACTACCTGAACAGCATCCTCATTATTAGCAAACATGGCGGATAATGTTATATTTATATCATAAGGAACTGGGGTGAACTGTGACTGTAACGAATTGCCTGTAGAACCCATAGATGTATTTCTGATCAATTTGTTTAAGGTTCTTGTCGGGGCATATGCCATATCAGTTACCTCAAACGACATTCTTGGTAATTGCGTAGCTACAGCCCTATCAAGGTTTGCGTCTTGCCTCAACCTCGCCAAGAATTTCTCCTTTGGTCCATATGCTATCGGAACACGGATAGTTTGAACCCTTTCCCCAGATCTGTCATACCGATTGATGTCTATGTCGTTGAACATTGACCCAAACATTATAATATATTTACGGATAACACCGTGGTTGTAATATGCGCCAAACATTACCAACTATCTCCTTCGCTGAATGGGTTAGTCTCGCTGAAGTCAACGAAGTCAATAATATTTGATGAGAACTGCTCATTGTTTGCAGATTTATCTGTATCCTCGACCCTAAATTCAAGACCGTCTTGAGATATGCCAATTCCATCTTCAGTAGTAAGCGCATTTCCCTCTTCATCAAGAAGCTGGAAGTTGAGCATATCGCCAGAGTAAGCAGTTTCAATACTGTCGATGACACCAATACCTGTATCGATTCTCTCATGGCTGTATTCAAAGAGTTCGCATCGCAGATCATATGTCTGCAACGATCCCATCTGATAAAATATTGCTTCGTGCTCAACAAACTTGACTTCAAATATTTTATTATTGAGCGGGAAGTATATTAGATCTCCTTCGGCTGGCCTCCCTACACCTTCATTATTTAAAACCTCAACCTCTTCACCAAACCTTCTTTGCGATACAGTAAGAACCATCTCGTCGCGTATTTCGATATTGAATTTAGAAAGGAAGTCGCCCTCGCCCTCAAACCCATCAACAGATTTGATGTACATTTCTACAGAGTAAGCGTTGTCAAATTTAGACAAAACGTCTTCACCGAAAAGCGAGTCTTCCGCAACAATACTCCTAGGCAAGTAATAGCAATCAAACCCATAGATCTTGATTGATTCGATAATCAAATCTTCTATAAGGTTCTGCTCTTGGCTGAACGCATAGTTATTAAAAAACAGGTTTGTAGCCATATTTTTAGCCTATCATATCCATTGCTGGCATGGAGAATTTTTTCTGGACTTCTTCTTCGAGCCTCAAGATTTCTTCTTGCGCTTCTGCCCAGATAGTTTGGCCGTTAAACGTCACCCCGCCAGGAAGTTGCATACCTTCAAACTTCTTCATATTTTCGCCCCACTGCCTTTTGATCAAAGCAGTAGAATATTGCCGGAGCCACCAATCGCCCCACACAGAAGTGTATGTGTCAGGGTCAAGAACTTTGTAACACTCAACAATGATATACTCGCCAACAGAAACGCGATTCCAGTCCATGTCTAGATGCATTTTATCGGTGTGACGGTTGAACCGCAAAGGCTGTTTTCCAACAAGAAGTTCTTCGAGCAACGAGATACGCTCCATTGAAGCAACGTAGTGTTGTATTTTCTCGCTCGCCCAATCGTGTACTTCGTTGAGTGATATTTGATATCGCAGATTAAAAAGGTTATTTGCTTGAAGGCCTGTCCCTATAGGGAATACATTAACGATTCCCATTACAGTTGTTGGGATATCAATGTATTGATTGGCCTTATCGTTTTCTGTGATTTGGTGTTTTAGGAATATTCTTTCAGAGCCATCATAATGATAGTCTCGATAAAATTCCAAAGCATCGTCGATTCTATCATCTACTTGATCTTCGTCGACATTGATTTCAACTACAGGTGCCCCGAGTCTTCGTAGGCAGTATTTTTTGAGTTCGGTTCTTGTGGTAGGAGTCGCCATTTTAATAGTCTCAAATAGGGGTATTATTTAAGACTATTTATAACATCAGAATGCCTTATAAAATGTCGCCAGGATATCTAGAACTCCACATGGTCAGACTATATTTAGCCCCTTTGATCAGCTCTAGACACTCGTGCCCGTGCGTCACCTGTCCTGGAAACAATATACACCTACCAACGGCAATGTCTCTATTACTGATATTTTGCCGATGGAATACTAGGTCTGCCCCCTCATAGTCGTCATTCAACTTGACTGAACCGGTGACCAAACTGGCATCGGTGTGGTGCGATAAACTCACCTGCGTATCCAATGCGTATCTCATAACAAAGGCATCGCGCAAACCATACATCTCCATCGGCTTCCAGTATTTTTCAATTACAGGATATAGGTTTTTCTGCCAGTGAGATTCAAGCTCGTTCCATAAACCCAACTCTTTCATACGGATCTCTTGCGCTGGGAATTTATCATAAGACAAACTGCCCCAACCACCGTGCTTATCTGCTATAGCGATTAGATCTTCACATTGTGACTGGGTCATGAAGTCGATTACTAGCATATCATTTTCAATGACATCCACCTTTTTGTGTGAAGGCAAGTATAGGTCTGGCGCACCCGCCATGATCTTGGTGCGGAGGTCGTCAAACTTGACTTTCGCTTCTTCCCCACCATTTCCGTGGTAGATACATGGGCAACAGTTTGTGATTGGGTTGTACAGGTCACCATTGCCATATTCCACACCCCTTTCGTTACACTGAAAGAGATACCCCTCATAATCGAGTTTGGCATCATACTTACCAGAAAGGAATAGCTGTTGGTAGAATAACTGGTCATCCCCTTCGTTAGAAACATCGGAATCTTCAAGCATCCCTTTCAGCTCGGCGACCTGACCGATGAATGTTCCGCTGTTCAAATATTGATATTTTGTCTCAAGCTTATTTGGCAGGTTGAGGAAAGAATCAGCTAAAGTTGCGTCTGGCCATATATCAGCTTCCGCAGAAAACAAAACCTTTGTGTTGAATCCCAAATATCTTGTGGTGATTTCTTTGATGTCAGCGTTATACAATACATCATATGCATCCGTAAATAAGACTACATCGTGGTCAGGGAGCGTTTTGAGGTGGTTTCGTAAAAGGTTGACCTTATGACCGCCTCCCATTCCACTCATATCGGTTCCTTCCCAGTCAACATTCGTCCCAAGGTTTTTGGGGTATACGCTATGTAAAGCTGCCGAATCGTTTAGAGGTATACACTTCATTCTGTCCGTTCCGATAGTGATCGGGTGAACAGTGAAGTCTACGAAATAATCCGCATCATCAACTGGCTCCACGTCTGTGGGTAGGACATCCCTTCCCGCCTGATACGCTACATTCTCTTTGAGCGCGACCGCTTTTAGTTGCGGAAGCATAAGGGGGATGTATTCGTCTGCGGGAATTATCTCATTCAAGATATTGGTTGCTAGAACCTTTTTGGCAGCTTCAGGAGTAATGATGTATGCTGTGAGATTATAGGGATAGGAAGGAACCTCGAGCATATCGTCAACAGACTTTACGGATTCAGGCTCATTCTCGCTCCTTGAAAGATATATGAACTCATATTCTTTGGCGAGGGAATCATAATACTGCTCATCAAAATCACTTGTTATTACAGCATCATCTTCAAATATCATCACAGGCTCGTTGAGATTTGCGCACTCAGTCCAAGCCTTTCGGTGTGATAAGAAACAAGCGATCTCGCCGCCTGTCATTTTTCTGTTATGAAATGGGTCGCGCCAAAGGCGATTGGTGTCAACGCCATTAGAATTCAAAACGTCAATATTTATATCATTTCTGTCTACAGCAGGGAGCCATTCGACATCAGATAGAGAGTTATTCTTTAGAAAGTGTTCCTTTCTATCTGCGCGCCTTTCTAGGTTAATCACCAACTTCTTCATAATGTATCCAAATAATTTAAATCAATCAAATAGTATATACTATATAGTCAAATAAGTAAATGATCTATTTGAGACACAGCTGGATACCCCACAGCAGCTTTCCGTTATAAGCGTAATCAGCACCGGAAGATTTGAAAATTTACCCACCAACAAATATATAGGCAGATCCGGCATCCGTGCCGCCCGTGTCTTCAAGGTACGAGCCAACTATAATTGCTCTTCCGTCGCCCGATACAGCTGATGATAGTCCAAAGTTATCGCTGGCCTGCTTATCAGATGCTTGTATTTTTGATTGTTCAGTCCAAGTGGAACCTGATCTCGTGAATATGTATGCAGCTCCAGCGAAATAGGCACCGGTGGATTCGCGAAGAGATCCTGCAATAACTGTATTACCATCATTAGAAACGGATACTGAGCTCCCAAATCGCCCAGCGGCTGCATCTGATGCTACTATTTTGGATTGTTGTGTCCAAGTAGAACCTGATCTTGTGAATATGTAAGCAGATCCAGCGTTGCTGTTTTCTCTCCAGGCGCTGACAATAGCTGTATTACCATCATTAGAAAGGGATACGCTCCACCCAAACTCCGCACCAGATGATGCATCATCAGGTAATAATATGGATTGTTCAGCCCAAATAGAACCTGATCTTGTGTATATGTATGCGGCACCAAAACTGTAGCCGACAGTGCTCTTCGTCCGCGACCCCACAATAGCTGTATTACCATCATTAGAAAGGGATGCGCTAAACCCAAAGGCATCGCCGGAGGTTCCATCTGATGGTACTAGAATAGATTGTTGAGTCCAAGTAGAACCTGATCTTGTGAATATGTAGGATTGGCCAGCAGTGCCAGCCGCATGTGCTCCTACAATAGCTGTATTGCCGTCATCGGAAATGGATACTTCACACCCAAAGTATGAACTGCCTGATTCATCAGATGCTACTATTTTGGATTGTTGAGTCCAAGTAGAACCTGATCTTGTGAATATGTAAGCAGAGTTACCGCCATTGGCACCAAGACCCTTGTTGGTGCCAACAATAACTGTATCACCATCACCAGAAATTCCTACTGAACCCCCAAAGATATCATCCTGCGCTGGATCAGCTGCTACTATTTTGGATTGTTCAGCCCAAGTAGAACCTGATCTTGTGAATATATATGCAGCTCCGGTGTCTGTTCCTCCAGCGTCTTCCCACGGTGCTCCTACAATAGCTGTATTGCCGTCATCGGAAATGGATACTGAATGCCCAAAGTTATCGCCAAGCTCCTTATCAGATGCTTGTATCTTTTGCTGTTCGCTGGCTGCAGTCCAATCAACCGTAAACTCGAGAGTGAATGCTGATGTAGATGTTGCTGTGTTGACCCCATCAGAAGCTGTGAAGGTCAACGAGAATGCACCGGCATTCGCGACATCCGTTGAGGGCGTAATAGTAAACACATTGTCGGCTTGAGATATAGTAGCTGTAGAACCCAAAGAACCTGCAGTT
>Ga0180120_10000751_pt1 | contig 16655 bp, 20 predicted proteins | sample CPBDNA_3_FD_129677 | JGI IMG/M metagenome (GOLD analysis project Ga0180120, IMG submission 129677) | Freshwater to marine salinity gradient microbial communities from Chesapeake Bay, USA - CPBay_Spr_31_0.2_DNA (version 2) (version 2) | ecosystem: Environmental > Aquatic > Marine > Coastal ... | reverse complement strand
TGTATTGCCCTTTCCACGCCCAACGGTGTGGGTAACTGGTTCCATAAAACTTGCACAGATGCAGAGGCAGGGTCAAATAATTTTAAGCTCACAAACCTTCGCTGGGACGTGCATCCGGATAGGGACCAAGCTTGGTTTGAAAAAGAAACCAAGAATATGTCTAGGCGTCAAATAGCTCAAGAGCTAGAGTGTAACTTTAATACTTCTGGTGAAACTGTAATTGGTGGCGATGATATTGAATATTTATTAACCCAAGTAAGAGAGCCAAAATACCGAACCGGATTTGATAGAAATTTTTGGATTTGGGAAGACTACGATCCTACATGCAATTATTTAATGGTTGCTGATGTCGCTAGAGGTGATGGCGAAGACTTTTCTACATTTCATATTATAGAATTAGAAACGCTGTCAGCAATTGCTGAATATCAAGGGAAACCAAACCCAGATATGTTTGCTGCGATGTTGAATCAAGTTGGCAGAGAATTTGGCAGTTGTATGTTGGTTGTCGAAAATAATAATATTGGCTATACTGTATTAGACAAATTAATAGAATATCAATATCCAAATTTATATTACTCCATTAAGTCTACACATGAATATATTGATCAACATCAAGCAGAAGTAATTAATAGTTCTGTCGCTGGTTTTTCAACTAGTATGAAGACTCGACCACTTATCATAGCAAAAATGGAAGAGTTTATAAGAAATAAACTAATTAATATATACTCCGCTCGAACTATTAATGAAATGAGAACTTTTATTTGGAAGAACGGAAAACCACAAGCGATGAGAAGTTATCATGACGATTTAATCATGGCCTTAGCGATTGCTTGTTGGGTCAGGGATACCGCTCTACAAACAAACGCAAGAGATTTAAATTACCAAAAAGCATTTGCACAATCAATTATAACTTCTAAAACATCTTTTAATACTACAATAAAAGGCCAAGCGGGCTATAAAAATAACAATATATTTGATAAAATGAAAGAAGCCGAAGATTTATATAGTCAATATAAATGGATAATAAAGTGAGAATATTAAATGGCAAAAAAAAGAACCACAGGTAAGAACCCGAATAATCCCCAATCAGATTTATTTAAAGCCCTAACTAGGCTTTTTTCTGGTCCGATTATTAATTATCGATCACAGTCTGGTAGAAGAATTCGAAGGCAGCATTTAGATAAATATAAATCTAGATTTAAAAGTGCATCTGGACAACAATTTAAAAAATCTTTATATAACCCACTAGACGTTATAGCAACAGACGCTATAGCAAATCAAAGACGGACTGAAAGGTATATCGATTTTGATCAAATGGAGTACACTCCGGAAATTGCATCATCATTGGATATATATGCAGATGAGATGACGACTTATTCAGATTTGCGCCCAATGTTAAATATTAAATGTCCTAATGAAGAAATTCGTGCAGTCTTAACAATATTATTTGATCAAGTCTTAAATCTTCAATATAATCTTTTCGGATGGAGCCGTACAATGTGCAAGTACGGAGATTTCTTTTTATACTTAGATATCGATGATACATACGGTGTAAAGTCAGTTATCGCTTTGCCCTCTCAAGAAATTGAACGATTAGAGGGTCAAGACTCAACAAACCCTAACTACGTTCAATATCAATGGAATTCTGGCGGATTGACCTTCGAAAATTGGCAGGTTTCTCATTTTAGAATTCTAGGAAACGATAAGCAAATGCCATATGGTACCTCTGTTTTGGAGCCATCGCGCAGAATCTGGAGGCAGCTTACACTCATGGAAGATGCGATGATGGCTTATCGAGTTGTTAGATCTTCAGAGCGTAGAGTATTTAAAATTGATGTAGGGGCAATTCCCCCACAAGACGTTGAGCAATACATGCAAAAGATTGTTACGCAGCTTAAACGACACTCTGTTGTAGATCCGAGTACCGGTCGCGTTGATTTACGTTATAACCCTATGAGTATTGAGGAAGATTATTATATTCCTGTTCGTGCTGGATCTGTTACTGATATTCAATCTCTTGCCGGCGCACAAAATATCACTGCCATAGATGATATTAAATATTTACGTGATAAATTATTTTCCGCACTCAAAATACCACAATCATATTTGTCAATGGGCGAGGGCGCGACAGAAGATAAAACTACATTAGCACAAAAAGATATTCGTTTTGCGCGTACAATCCAGAGACTTCAGCGAGTTATCATTGCCGAACTTACAAAAATAGGAATTATTCATCTCTACACTCTTGGGTTCCGTGGTGATGATTTGCTGAGTTTTGAATTGGCGCTCAATAACCCAAGTAAAATTGCTGAACTTCAAGAGTTAGAGCATTGGAAAACCAAATTTGATATTGCCGCTTCAGCTACTGAAGGATATTTTTCGCGTCGGTGGGTTGCAGAGAGGGTATTTGGTATGTCTCATGAAGAGTTCATGCGAAATCAACGCGAAATGTATTATGATCGCGAGCATGATACCAGATTACAACAAATTGCAGAAGCTGCTGCGGCAGCAGCGAGTGGTCTTGGTGGGGGCGATATGGATCTTGGTGGAGATATGGGCGACCTGGATCTTGGTGGCCCGGAAGAAATGGAAGCAGCCGATGCCGGTGGAGAAGCAGCAGCCGCATTAGGCTGAAGTGATTTGGATCTGGGCGATGAAGGCGGTGGCGGTGATGATTCTCCGTTATTAGCGGTACCACCGGGTTCTCGTAACTCTCCTCGTTTAACTCCGGGGGCAAAAGGAAAAGTTTATTACCCAAAGAAAGTGGATCGTCGTAATGCCGGCGCTAGAAGTAGACATTTTGCAGCACAAAGAGATTCTGAAAAAAGTAGCAATACACGTAGAAACGTATTGCCAGGAAGCGAAATAAATAGTTTAGCAAAATCGATAGGTGCCAGCGCCGGTATTTATGCTGAAAGTGAGACTACTTACAATAAGGCAGAACAAGAAGAAGAAAAGAAACTCTTTGAGGTCAACACTTCTATTCGAAATTTGTTGGATGGCCTAAATAAAAAAAGCAATATTTTATTGGAACAAACAAATGAAGATTAAACATAATAAAAAAAGAAATACCGCTTTTGTCTATGAAGCTCTTATACGCGAAGCCACAATAGCCATAATAAAACAAGATAATGAAAAAAAAGATAAAGTTTTTTCTATAATAAAAAAACACTTCAATGCCGACAGCATTTTATATAAAGATTTGGAATGTTATCGCTCTCTTTACGAAGATACCGCATCTACAAAAGAGATGGCTACTAAAATTTTATTAGAAGTTAGGACTCAAAAAAGATTAATTGATCCGGATGGCTTGTTTAAGCAGCAAACTGATTTGATTCATGACATTAATAAAGAACTGACATCTGAAACATTTAATAATTTTGTACCCAACTACCGATGCTTGGCTACGATTCAGCAGATTTTATCAATAAAGTCCTCTCCAAAAACAAAAGTTATGCTGGAGAGAGAAATTATAGATAATATGGTTGTCATAAAAGAAAATAAAAATGAAATGCCAACAATAGACAATCTTACTTATCAGAACTTTGTAAATAAATTTAATGAAAAGTACGATAATAAACTTCTAAAAGAGCAAAAAGAATTGTTGACTCACTATGTCGCATCTTTTTCAGATAATTCTTTGCAGCTTAAAATATTTTTGAACAATGAAATAAGCAGATTAAAGCTAAAAATTAAAGAAGCCAAAGATATATCATATATTCAAGAAGATGATGATATGTTAGAAAAAACACAATTAGTTTTTAACAAACTACAAAAATTTTCTAAAGAAACCATTAGCGAAAGTATATTATTGACTGTGCTAGCTAGTCAATCATTAGTAGAGGAGATTTATAATGGCGATAACGATTAGAGTTGGCGACAAAGCCAACAGAAAATTAGTCACTTTAGAAATGGATGTCCGCAAAAGTTTGAGCGGAGATTTAATGATTTTTGATCATGGTGATATTGATATAGTTCTTTCTACCGCCAACAATAAAGTTACCGCTTTCCCAAAAGAAGTTTTGAGTGATTATGTATATGGTGCGCAAAATAGATTATTTTCTTTTCTTAAAAAAAGAGGGGTGGTAATACCGGAAACAGTCCGCGCTGGAGCTTTTTATGGATCTTTTGAGGCCACATTGCAGAAGCCAATAAATGAAAAAATAAGCGCAGCAAAAATGACATTAGTAAATATTTCAGAATTTATTAATGAAGAACGTCCATATTTTGAAGCCATGGAAGCATATGTCGCTGATGCAGAATCGGAATATGTCGATCCGGATAAAGAAAAATCAACAGAACTTGGCGAAGTTCCACAAGCTTCTGAGAAGGGCTCTATGAGATATGTTAGAGATTCTGCTGCACATTACCTCTATACAATGTAGGAGATTTAAATATGCCTAAAGAAATGAAGTTAATAATGGAAAGGTGGGATAAATTTAAATTAGAAGAAAAAACTGAAATTAATACAGTAGGTCAATTTAAAAAGTTTTTAAAATATCACCGTGCAGCCGAAGCCGGTAAGGAAGCCGGCAAAGAAGCAATGGACATAATTTTAGGCGCGCTACCGGGAGTAGGCAATATATATACCGCTTTAAAGGGCACTAAAACGGCAGTTAGCGCATTAAATAAAATATATGGCGCTGATGATAAATTCAAAAGTAATACTGGATTAGATGTTTTAAACGTTGACGACAATGTTTCTAAGATTGTTGATAATCCAGTTGAAGTCAAATTTTTAAATTATTATGCTAATTTAATTTCAGATATGGATGATGATGAACTATTGCCAAACGCTACAAGCGAATTGCAAGATTTTTTAAAAACAAATTTCAATGATAATACGGTAAAAAAATGAACTTATTATTTTTTATTCTTATTGCGTATGGACTAACGCAAATATTAGTATATTCTGATATGCCAATATTAAAAAAGTTAAGACCGACAAAAGAATCTTACCATGGTTATGGTAAGATTTTTCATTGTCCTATGTGTTGTGGTTTTCATGTTGGCTGGTTTTTAGTATTACTTTCTCCATGGACAGAACTATTTAACTGTGATGTAACATTTATTAATATGTTTCTTTTCGGATGTTTATCATCTGGAACGTCTTATATTTTAAATATGGTATTTGGAGATTCTGGAATTCAGTTCTCCCAAAACATACAAGCTATAAAACCAAAACTCATAAAGGAAAAACAAAATGCATAGATGGATGTTACAACCGGTACGTCGTTGCAAAAGCGGCTGCTAACTCGCGCCGGTAGCGCCGGCAAATTTATAATTAAATAAAAATTATGAAATTAACAAAACAAATATTAAATAAAATAATAAAAGAATCTTTAAAGCAAGAAGATTACAAAGAAAGGATTGTGGAGATCTTTAAATCTGGTGATCGTGAATATGCTATGGAATTAGCACATGATGTTGGAATTGCAATAACCGATTTATTTACCGGTGCTGATTTGAAAGGCGTTAAAATGCCAAATATTAATCTGGCCGACGCCAATTTAAGAGGCACTAATTTTAGAGGAGCTAGCTTGTGGGGCATCAATATGGACGGAGCCGATCTCACAGGGGCTAATTTAGAATATGCTAATTTAGAAGGTTGTAGTCTAGAGGGTGCTAACTTAACAGGTGCTAAACTTTATAATGCAAATGTACAAGGTGCTGATTTTTCAAACGCTAATTTGACAGGAGCCGATCTAGATTGGGTCAATATGCATGTTGCTATGATTAATAAAAAAACAATTTTACCTCTAGGATATAAGATTCCAAAGCGAGGTTCGGTAGAGGCAGATTTTATGGATATGGCCAATCGCGACGATCCGTGAAATCCAGCAAATAAATTAAAGGTACGACAATGAGTAAAAAATTATTAAGAGAATTTTATGCGCTATGTGAAGGCGGTGTCTGCAAAGATTTGCTCACAGAAGCTGAAAAAAGATTTATTGCAGACGGCGGTATGATTTTAACCGGTATTATGCAAAAGTCTGATACACAAAACGGTAACGGTCGCGTTTATCCGCATACAATTCTAGAAAGAGAAATGAAAAACTATCAGAAACTAGTTAAAGATAAGAGAGCACTAGGAGAACTGGACCATCCCGATGATTCAGTTATTAACTTAAAAAATGCCTCTCATATGATAACTGAGGTTTGGTGGGACGGAAAGAATGTTATGGGTAAGGCGAAAATCCTTGAAACTCCGTCTGGCAAGATTCTTCGTTCTCTTGTTGATAGTGGTGTTACTCTTGGGATATCCTCTAGAGGAATGGGTTCGGTCAGTGAATCAAACGGGCAAACTGTAGTTGAAGACGACTTTCAGTTGATTTGTTTTGACTTCGTTTCAGAACCATCGACTCCAGGCGCGTTTATGATGAAAGAAGCTAAAGACTATAATAATAAAGTTTTTACAAAAGCAGATAGAGTTAATAGATTACTAAATGAGGTTTTAGATGAAAAAGAATGATTTAAAAAGAATGTTGAAGCCTCTCATTAAAGAGTGCGTTAAAGAGATGATTTTAGAAGAAGGTCTTCTTACAAACATTGTATCAGAAGTAGCAGCAGGAATGCAAGGAAATCTTGTAACTGAATCTAGACAAGTTCAAACAAAACGAAAGCAACAAACCGCAGACGAAAAACAAAATATAAAAAGAAAATCAGATAAAGCTCGTAAAAAAATTAATGAACACCGTCAGCGCTTAATGGACTCTATCGGCAAAGATGCTTATGGGGGAGTAAATTTATTTGAAGGTACTGAGCCGATTAAACCACAAGCAACTAATGTGGCAGGCTCAGTAGATCTCGGAGATCCTAATGACTCCGGAGTAGATATTAATTCAATATTAGGAAATGCATCAAATATTTGGAAGGCAATCAAATGAGTAAGAAATATTCGAACGTAACTGTAAAGGCTAGACATTGTGGGAACAATGTAGAAAGAATGATTCGGCGTTTTATTAAGAAAACAAAGAAAGAAAAGATTCTAGAAGAAGTAAGAGAGCGCAGATATTATAAAAAGCCCTCTGAAGTTCGTAGAGAAAAAATGCGCAAGTCAGACCGACTGAAAGCTAGAGAACTAAGAAAACAACAAGCTGCGGCAGAAAAGCGCAGAAGAAATAATAAGTAACTATTTAAGTTATAAGAGGAGAATATAGATGGCTACATATAAAGCAAATAGCTGGGGGAGAACCAGAGGCCCAAAAAATCTTGCAGGGCCAAATGGTACTGCTGTCGCGTTATTAGCTAACACAAATAATTTACGAAATAGCAATGCGGCTTATAAAACAGAAGGATATGCAACCGAGAATCAAAGATATCTACATGTTTTGGTTACAGATCTTCACGATACTGCGCCGGCAGCGCTAACTATATTTGGATATTGTCATGCCTTTGAGAGATGGTTTGAAATTGGTGCATCCACTATGGACACCCCAATTTCTGCCGCATCGGCAAACACTGCGCCGACTGCTGCTTCTATTTCTGTAGCTGATTCAGGAAGAGCAGTTGCCGACCAAGTTCCGAGTGACAGAGAATATCGACGCTATGATATTTTAGGAATAGATAGAGTGGCTTTTGTAAATGCGGACGATACCGAAATCGCTGTTTTTGCTGCTGGCAGCACTTTTTAAAAGGAAATAGTTAATGGCTAATTTTAACTGGACATTTGTTAACGTCGATGGAGTAGTAAATGTTAGCGCTATTTCAGCGTCTTCTTATGTTTCTGCTTCTACATTTCATGGTGATGGATCAGGCTTAACCGGAGTAACCGGTGAATGGGATGGAACTTTAACTGGAAATGCTATAATAACAGGAAACTTAAGCGCGTCTTTAGGTTTGACCGGCTCGTCTTTAAGGACAGCCACAACTATAATTGACAGCACACATGTCTCTAGTTCATTAAATATATCCGGCGCTGCTTTTTATGGCGACGGAAGCACTTTAAGTGGAATATCTGCCGGCGCAATTACAACATATAATACTTCTGGAGACAATAGAGTTATAACCTCAGTAGATTCTAGTACAGTACAGGGAGAAGCGAGCCTTACTTTTGATGGCAGCAAACTTTCTGCTGTTGGCCAAATATCAGCTTCTTTGGGGGTTACTGGATCTTCTTTAGAAACAGCCACTACAGTTATTAACAGCACTCATATATCAAGTTCTTTAAATATATCTGGTGCAAACTTTTATGGAAATGGCGCACAGTTAACTGGAATGTCGCCAATAACCAGCTATAATACAGTTGGTGATAATCGCGTCTTAACCTCTGTCGATTCTAGTACAATTGCTGGCGAGGCTAGCCTAACATTTGATGGCAGCAAACTTTCTGCTGTTGGTCAGATTTCAGCCTCTCTGGGCGTTACTGGATCTTCAGTACGTACATTAAATACTGTAATAGACGCCACTCATGTTTCAAGCTCTCTTAACCTATCAGCGTCGGCATTCTACGGCGACGGAAGCACCCTTAGCGGAATTATAAATTCTTATGCCAACTCAGGTGACAATAGAATAATTACCTCTGTTGATTCAACTAGTGTGAACAGCGAGGCGAATCTTACATTTGACGGTACTGATTTAGTTGTAGCGTCTTCTACAGCTAGTCGTCCTAGATTTTATATAGAAAATCAAAATGCTGATGAAAACCCAAGCCAGTTAATATTTCACAAAACTAGTTCTTCGCCGGCAGAAGACGATACAGTTGGGCGTATTGCTTTTCAATCATATGATTCTGCCGGTAATGCAACCATATACGGGCAAATTGAAGGAGAAATTAAAAAACCAAACTCCGGAGGCGAGCGAGGAAGAATTAAATTTACAGTAGCCGAATTTGATGGTACTTTGACTGAAGCATTGACGCTTCAAGGCTCAAATGTTAACGGAAAAGTCGATGTTACTATAGCAAATGGAAACCTTACTGTAACTGATGATAATAAACTTTATTTTGGTACCGGATTAGACGCTTCAATCGAATATAATGAAAATGGAGATGATTTATTAGTAATATCCGGATCGGCCACCGGAACTGTAATATCTGGTTCAAAATTAATATTAGATACGACAACTGTAGCTAGTGGTGCAATTGCAGGCCCAGGAAGTTATTTGGGCGTAACAACTACTGGACAAATTGTCTTAACTGCTTCTGCTGCTGGAGGTGGCAGCACTAGCCCCGGAGGCTCAGATACTCAGGTACAATATAATAACGGAGGCTCTTTTGGTGGAGTTGCTTCATTAACATTCAACGATAGCACTGGAGATTTAAATGTAATCGATGATAAAAAGTTATTCTTCGGAACAAACTCAGATGCATCAATTGAATACGATGAAAATGGATCAGACAAACTAATAATCTCCGGAGCACATGGCGGAATTTACGTTAGTGGCTCTGGTGGTCTAACTGTAGCAGTAAATGATGGACTAACAGTAACATCGGCCACTGACGATACTCCAGTAATTACTATAGAAAATACTAGCGATGGTGTCGGCGGTGGCGCATTAAACTTTAAAAGAACAACAACCGATGAGGCGGCAAACGATATTATTGGTTCAGTTAACTTTTTTGCAAAAGATGCTGCCGGGAACGAACACATATATGCCGCTATACAGGGATTAATTGATGATCCAACTTCTGGCGGTGAAGAAGGCCGCTTAATCTTCAAGGTTGCCGAATTTGATGGAAACCAACAAGAAGGTCTGAGAATAGAAGGTCAAGCTAGCAACGGAATAGTTGATGTTCGGGTATCTAACGGTTCAATGCAATTAAAAGACTTGGGCGGTGCCGGTACCACACCAGCTTCCGGGTTTGGTGGACTGTATGTTAACGGAGATAATCTCTATTTTGTTAACGATAGTGGCACATCGGCACAACTTAATGCTGCCGCTGGCTCTTCAACAGCATACAATTCTTTTACAGCAAACTATACCGTAACGACAGATCACGATATAATGGGTATTGTTACAACCGGTTCTGCAATTACAGCTTCGTTAGCTTCAGCCGCTACTTATGCTGCTGGGCAAAGATTTATATTTAAAGATGTTAGTGGAAGTTGTTCGGGTTCGGGACACATTGTTATTAGCGCTAGTCAAAATCATGTCGGTCAAAATATCGATGGCCAGGGCATTGTAAAGATTCAAACAGGCTATGGCGCAGTTACATTAGCCTCTGACGGAGTAGCTAGCTTCTACATTGTGAGCACAAATTAGTGCCTTCGTTAGTTTCCGGCTCTAGCCAATGGACGCTAGTAACAGACGTAACAAATTATTCTTCTGTAGATATGTCAACCGTCGATTTGACAGACACTTCTACATGGACACAAGTTGATGTAAATTCTGATATTAAGACATTAGCAGTTAGTGGCTCGACTTATAATAAAATAACTATGAACGCTATGACCGGCAGCACAAACAACTGTTGGATTGCTGGTTCTGTTTGTGATGCTCCCAGATGGCACACTCCTTTATATGCTACAGACGCTACTGGTCAAAACGTCAGACTTACTAGCGATGATATTATTGCAGTTGCAATGAAATTAGAGCGAGGCAATGTGATCACTGACACATGGTCTGCTAATATTGTTGCCGGCATTTGCGTTGATCCGACTTCAACTACGTTAGCGACCGTCAATGGTGGCGGTGCTACATTTAATAATACTGCAACTGGGGTACCCGATTATGGAGTGTGGACTGTAAATTCATCAGGCGCAACTGGAACAAATAATGCAACCGGAACTTTTGTAATATCAATATTAGCAGCAGGGCTTATACAATCTACATCAATTATAATTAAATCAGATGGAACGTTGGATAATAAAACCAGCAGAAATAATAATGCTAGTGCTATGAGTTCCGGAGCAGATTTGTTTTTCATAATAGGTCTTGGTACGAGAGGTACCGGAGATTCTGTATCAGAAGATGAAGACATATCTTTTAGATTGCAATATAAAGTAATTAAACTAGCTTCTATATAATTATAGAGAGGATTAGCCGTGAGTAATATAAAGATCGATTATCAACAAATAGAAATTACTTCGGTATCTTCAACTGATACAGACGGATCTGATTATGATATGGAAGCTTATGTCATACCTTTAAATATACCCACAGAAGAAGTGTCTTCTTTATTGAGTGATTTTTCGGACCAAGATGAAAATACTCCGGATGCAGATACTAGCCGCGCAATAGCCAGAATAGTATTATCTGCTTTAAAATCAAAAACCGATGAAGGATAATTAATAATATATGTCAAAATTAATATTAAGCAATAATACATGGCTATTAACTCCATCGCCAACTTGGACTTTAATTGAAACTTTAGATTTCAGAGATTATAGTATTGGCGCGTTATCAGCCGGTGCCAATACTATTGGCGGAAAATCTTGGAATTGGACTACAGCTACTGGTCACTCAGCAACTAATAGCAGCAACGGGATAAGACAATTAGCTGCCGGATCAGGAAATTTTTCTTATTTAGGAAGAGATCTTGAATCTTTATTTACCAATACTAAAAACCCTATCAGAGTTCTTATGAGCGCGCAAAATATAGATTTGGTGACAACCTCTTCTAATGTTGGTATAATTTTAACTAGCGCTGGTGCTGCCGACAATGATCGTGCCCCTTCTATTATAATTAGATTAAATGGAAGATCAAGCGGAAGCGATGCTAGAGCACAAGCCCAAAGAACAGGCGGAACAGTTGGAACCAACGGAGGAGGATTTTCAAATCAAGACGGCTCTGCATTTGGCTCTAATCCAACAAGTGCTGTTTTTGAAATATATGCATGGCAATCTCAAGCCGCTGTTCGCATATATACCGGGACAACTAGTTTTCCGGAATCTCAAGATCCAGAAACCGTTTTTTCTGATTCTACAAATTATTTTCAGTGTTCTATGGCTGGTTTCGGCTCATCTCCTGGTACTGCTATTGATTTTTTTGCTGATGTGCGAATCGGCATGTTGGCTGGTGGCGGTGGTTCACAAAATGCTGATGTAGACTGGCTTGTATATCAAGTCGAGGAGTGGGGATGATAAAGACTTTAGACCATAAAACTGTTTTACGCTGGGATGGAGAAGAAATTTATACAGCAGACGATGTTAAATTAATTGTTTCTTCAACTGAAGATTATGAAACTGCCTCAATAGAATTAGCTGATGGTAGAGTTTTGGTGATAATGATTTTAGATGATCGAGGCGCTGGAGAAGCTTCTGATACTAGTAATACCAATGGTACATCGGTAGCTTCTAAAGTCCGAACATCCTATAATACCGCTAAGGGTTTATAAAGTAAAATGGTAATAGTTCTTTTTACTGTATTTCGTACTATTTATTTTCGTGATTAGGAGAATTTTATGTCAAGCTTATTAAAAGAAGCAATTGTTGACGCCAAGGCATTGAGAGAGGCAGCATTAAAAAATGCAGAAGATGCTGTTATCAATAAGTATTCTAATGAGGTTCGCAAGACCTTAAATACTTTATTGGAACAAGAAGATATCTTGGGGGACATGGATCTAGATCTAGATTCAGACGCAGAGCCAGACATGAGTATGGGTTCAGAAAAACCATCGATGGCAATTGACGATTCTTTTATTGATGATATTGATGAAGTGCCTTATGCAGCAGAAAATGGACTAAGTTCTTTAAAAGGTAGTAGAAATTTAGATAATTCTCTAACTGATGATGACTTGTCAACCATAACATTGGATTTGGGAGCTTTGAGCGAGCATGTTCAAAAGCTTAACGAACAAAAAGAAGAAGTCATTGAAGTAGAAGATGAAGAAGAAGATCTTCTTTTGGGAGATAAAGAAGTTATGAAAGAAGAGGAAGAAGTAGACGATGAAGTCGAGGTTGAAGAAGAACCAGTAGAAGAAAGCTTAAACTTGGATTCTTTGACCGATGCTATCGTTGAAAAACTCACTGTTGATATGGGCGCTGATTTGGCCGGTTGGGCTGGACGCTCTTCAGATGATATGAAATATCAAATGGAAAAAGAAATGGCACACCGTAGAACAACAGAAGTTGAAGAAGAATTAGAAACTTTAAAGAAAGCACAGGAAGAGCTTGTTTTTGAAAACAAAAAACTCACCAGTGAACTTTCAAAATATAGAACCGCAATTGGCGAGATGAAAGAAAGCATTAATGATATTAATCTATCTAACGCTCGTCTACTTTATACCAATCGAGTATTAAGAAATACCTCCCTGAATGAGCGACAAAAAGAACAAATTGTCGAAGCTATTTCAAAATCAGATTCGGTAAATGAAGCAAGAACGATATATAATACACTTCAAAGCACAGTGAAGTCTACACCTAGTCGTGGACCTAGATCACTGAGCGAAGCAATTAATCGCCCTTCTTCACTTATTAGAGCGACTCGTAAAGAGTCCAAAGAGCCAAATGACGTATTCGCAGAGCGAATGAAGAAGTTGGCAGGCATTAAATAACATTATTTTAGGAGGTATTAAAATGTCTAGTATAGTAGAGAGATTGACCGAAGGTGTTGTCAATCGTGATATGAAGGCCGAAGGAAACGCAATTGTTCGTAAGTGGCAGCGTACCGGTCTTCTTGAGGGTCTTGCAACAGACCGTAAGCGCGCTTCCATGGCTCGTTTGCTTGAGAATCAGGCTAAGGAGCTTCTTCGTGAGTCTTCCAGCATGGCTGCTGGTGATGTTGAAGGTTTCGCTTCTGTAGCTTTCCCAATTGTTCGTAGAGTTTTCGCTGGTCTTATCGCCAACGATCTCATCAGCGTTCAGCCAATGAGTTTGCCAGCCGGCCTCATTTTCTTCCTTGACTTTGTGTTCTCGCCAAACCTAGGTGCTTCTGGCTCCCAGGATAGCCGAATGGGTAACGTTAAAGAGAAGTCAATTTATGGTACCGATCAGGTTGGTTCACAGGTAACCGGTGGTGTTGATCTAGTCGCATCTGCTGGTGGTGATCTTTCTGGGCCGCGCACATCTGCGCGAGGCTATTCATATTCTAGCCCAACCGGTTCTAGTAGCCTCTTAGCCGGAACTACTGTTCGTTACGGTGCCGCAGTCTACTTCAAGTTAGACGGCGTTCTTACTGACACTATGAAGCAATATTTGGATTATGATCCAGATCTTGTCGATCAGACTACAACTGGTTGTCTAATTATCGATATTGCAGCCGGCGCAGATACAGTTTTCGATCAGCCTGATTTTGAAAACATGAGTGCTTTCGCGTTAGCCGATATTATTAATGGTGTAGCAACTACTGGTAATGATATTCTTACTACAATTAACGGACTAGCTAACATCTCTGGTGTTGCTATTGGTGAATTGCAACAGGTTCGCCGTTTGACCAAGTTGGTCGGATCAGACTCTCGCGGTGCTCCGTACCAGTCTAACTTGACTAGTCAGCAGCGAGCAGTTCGTCTTGTTATGACCTTTACAAATGGTAGCGATATTGCTACAGAGGTTGTTGACACTCCGGAAGCAATCACAACGGCACTTATTGCCGGCCAGATTCAGTTCCCGCAGAATGATGATATTGTTACCGGTGGTTCAATTGGTACTGTTGTCGGTCAGGCGCTTTGGGGGCTTGAAGGCAACGAAGAGATCCCAGAGATCGACATCAAGGTGGACAGTATTGCTGTTACCGCTCAGACCAAGAAGCTTAAGGCTAAGTGGACCCCTGAGTTGGGACAAGATCTCAATGCATACCACAACCTTGATGCAGAGGTTGAGTTGACCGGAATTCTTTCAGAGCAGATTGCTCTTGAGATTGACCGCGAGATCCTTGCTGACCTTGTAAACGGTGCTACCGCAGCAACCTTCTACTGGTCGCGCTCACCGGGTCTTTTTGTGAACCGCGCTACCGGCGCAGAGATCGGCGCATCTTCGGCTGCTCCTGACTTCACCGGTACCGTTTCCGAGAGGTACGAGACACTTGTTGAGACAATCAACGATGTTTCCGCTCAGATTCACCGCAAGACCCTTCGCGGTGGTGCTAACTTTGTCGTCTGTGGCCCAGAGGTCGCAAACGTTCTTGAGTTCACCGCTGGTTTCCGCGCTTCGGTAACTGCTGATGCAGAGACTGGTTCAATCGGCGCTGTGCAGGTTGGCTCCTTGTCCAAGAAGTTCGACGTTATCGTTGACCCATACTTCTTGCGCAACGTCATTCTTGTCGGTCGCAGAGGTTCCAGTTTCCTTGAGTCTGGTTATGTGTACGCACCATACGTACCGCTCCAGACCACTCCAACAATCTTCGGACCAGAAGACTTCGTACCACGTAAGGGTGTCATGACCCGCTATGCGAAGAAGATGGTTCGTCCAGATATGTATGGCTTGGTCATTGTTCGCGGTCTTCTTGGTGAGGCCGGCGCTACTTCCTAAACTTTAGGATAGCACCCAATAAACTCCCGCTCCTTTTATTAGGGGCGGGTTTTTTATTATATGTGCTTAAGATAAAACGATTGACTATTTATGTTTGAATGGACAAAACATTCAACCTAGTTATTGCGTGTATATAAAAGCACGGTCGCAATTATTGCGGCGACACGATTACAAATGGAGGGTTTTTAACTATGGGTTCAAAAAGAGTTGGCCTCGCAAGAATTGAGGCGTTAATTGAAAATTTAAAAAGAGAGATTGATTTTGGCGGTGCTTCTATTAAAGGAGTCAGATCTGCCTCATTCACAGTCCGATCTGCTACAACTGCACATGACTTAACAGCAATCGATTCGGATGCCACTGTTATCTATACCGGCACAATCGATGGTAATGTTACATTACCACAAGCCACCTCAAGTAATGTTGGCATGGTAATTAAAGTTATCTATTCTGTTAGTTCTAGCACTACCGCTAGAAAATTAGGTTTTGCCAATGGTGGCTCAACTGTTTTAACAGGTAATCTTACGCTTGGTGCGTTAGACGCTGCGGCTGGTGATGAAAATATAAGTTTTGCAGTTAGCGCCAACGCGAAGGCTCTTGTTATTGATGCGAACGACGCCACTGGCGCAGGCGGTGCTGCTGGCTCCACATATGTTTTTACATATTACGACGCTAATAAGGTGTTTGTTGAGGCACATGGCTTGGTCACCACTGGAACTCCCGCGCCAGACGCTGATGCTACCCCTACTGCTGGTATCTAATAAATAATTAAAGTATTTATCTGTCTTTCAAACCCCCCTTTCTTCGGATTGGGGGGTTTTTTTATACCAAACTATTTACTTCTATAACCATTTAACAACGGAGTATAAGATGGGTAAGAAAAGAAGAGTGTTTGCGGCTAAAACCAAATTCGGCAGAAAGCATAGCTATTTGTATAAAACAGAAGATGTAAAAGAGCCGACTGTAGAAGTAAAGATGAAACCAACACCGGCTGTAGAAACAAAACCAACACCGGTTATAGAAACAAAACCAGCACCTCCACCAGTTATTGAAGTGAAGGCAGAGCCGGTTATAGAAGACGTTCCAAAAAAGAAGCCAGTCAAAAAAAGGCGCACAAGAACCACACGTAAGAAGACAACTACAAAAAGTAAAGAATAGGTTTTTGCAATTCTAAAACTACTTACTATAGAATTATACCATCTATAGGAAACCTTGTCAATGCCAGATATTACCCCGGTATCTCAAACCAGCACAGTTATTTTAACTTCTACAGGTTCAGCCGCAGATGTAGCGTCTGCCGTACCATATGG
>Ga0180120_10000749_pt1 | contig 16670 bp, 11 predicted proteins | sample CPBDNA_3_FD_129677 | JGI IMG/M metagenome (GOLD analysis project Ga0180120, IMG submission 129677) | Freshwater to marine salinity gradient microbial communities from Chesapeake Bay, USA - CPBay_Spr_31_0.2_DNA (version 2) (version 2) | ecosystem: Environmental > Aquatic > Marine > Coastal ... | reverse complement strand
CCTGTGGCTGGCGTTCATGATTCTCGCCATCGTGGGCTTGCGGGGCTTCCCCACGGAAACTCGTTACTGGTCCGGAATCCCGGTCAATGCGCTGTGGGGAGTTGTGAGAGTGTTCGTCGGTTCTGCCATTGTTCGTCCGGCATTCCTTTAATCAAGCTGGACGCAACATTCCACATCGACCACGGCCCTTATGGAAGCAAGTCCGTGGAACGCCCTGACTATAACCGCATGATTGCTGCTGTTGAGCGTGGTGAGCACGAACTTATCGCCGACAACAGTATCGACCGTTTGGGTAGACGACTCGGTGCCTTCATCGAACTGGCGGACATTGCTCAAATCGTCGCTGTTGAGACAGGAAATGACACCGAAACAGCCACCGGCACAATGATAATGTCGCTAATGAGCACTTTTTCTGGGTTTGAATCCCAAGCGATGGGGCAACGCCAAGCCACCAGCCAGTTATACCGACGGCAGCAAGGTAGAAGTGTTGGGCCTTCACCATTCGGGTACCGGAGCGAGGAACGCGGAGACCGCGTGAACAGGATTCTTAACTCAGAAAACCTCGCTATTCGTCAAACCATATCTTGTCGAGTGCGTCATCGCTCTCGTCACCCCTGATGGTGGCCCGAGGTTCCCGACTCCCATCTAAAAAGTTACTACCTTTTTTCTCGCTCTCTTTCTCATTTTGATCGGTTGATTTTTTCCCGAGGGCCCGGATTGTCTCGAGGAAATTCTGAGGCCCATTCTTCGATATCATATTGCTCCCGGGGGCGGTGGTGGTCGGGGAGCGAGAGACCTCTGGACGCTCTTTTGTTCTCAACATTGGGTCATGTCCACCAAAGTTTACCCGTCTCTCCGAATCCGGCACTCGATTTAAAACCGGTTCACCCGCGCGCGCTCTAATATCCTTAAATCTTTCACCTCTTTTTGTCACTCCTGGTTCTTGGAATACCGACGCGCTCATTAAATCATTTACGGCATTATCTTTTTGTTGTGGGTTTATCTTTCCTTCTAAAAAGCTCCTACCTTGTGGCGTTCTCTCTATCAATCCTAACTTTTTCTTAATTTGTGTCACATTTGCTTTTTTGTATTGTTCTGTTTGCTCAGCGTCGTCAGTCAATTCTTTTCTTTTTTTATCACGCTTGGCAAATTTCGCGTCCAATTTTTGTCTTAATGGGTTTTCTGTTGCAAGCCTCTTTATCTGCTGGCCACCAGCTGTCAATGCGGTGGCGCTTATTTGCGTCAGTCCACTTACGGCCGCCGCAAGAGGTCGTCCAACTATGGGAAGAGACCCTACAGCTCCTTGGACTACTCTTCCCCCCTGTTGTGCCAATGACGCAGCTGTTGCAGCGCCGCCATGACCGTTTTGTATGAGTTCGGCAACGTTAGATTGAAGACCCTGGACTCCTTGTTTGCCAACGGCTTCCATTCCGCCACCAACTGCCTCTGCGCTCCGGAGAAGTCCATGTTTGACCTTGTCACCGGTAGTTATTTTTGCTTGTTTTCGTTCAGCCTTAATTCTCTCGACTTCTTCTGCTGACACCTCTTTATCATTTTTTAAATCCGCCCAGGTATCTCTTTCGATATGCCGTACCCCCGTATTCGTGTTAAACAAATCCATTTTTCGCGTTTTTCCCCAGTCTGTTGCAGGCTCCTGTCTATCTTTTCTAGATGCAGCTTGTGACTCTCCAGTGTGATTCCAATTCTCTGCAGCTTTATTTTTTCTAGGATTTCCGGTTTTCAAAAAGCGCCCCGCGCCGGCCCGCAAACGGTGCGCTCTGGACTTGTTCGTTTTCGGTTCTGCGAGGGAGAAATTTTCATCATCCCTAGCAGACGCTTTTTGCTCGTCAGTCATCGGCGAAAACGCTAGGGGGGGCCGGGCCGCGACATGACGATTTTCACCGGTGGTAGTTGTTCCCGTTTCTGTCAGGGAGAAATTTTCATCATCCCTAGCAGACGCTTTTTGCTCGTCAGTCATCGGCAATTCGTCGCGGAGTCCAAAACTATTAGTATTCTCGTTAAAGCCCCAGCCCGTTGTTGGCGTTGTTGGCGTTGTTGGCTCTTGCGGCCGTTCCGGAGGTTTCCACTTCTTATCTTCATTCTGGGTCCATTTTTCATGGCCGGGCGTCTCCTCTTTTTGTGAGAGAGCATGTATGTTGTATCCTTCATCATTACGTTTGAACTTGGAGGCGTCCACTTCGGCAGCGAATCCGCTAATGCCGCGGGCAGCGTTTCCCCTAGGGTCGTAATCTCGAGCAATTTTCGCCCTTGTGCTCGCTGGTCTTATGGGTTGTGCAATAGGGGTCGATGGTTCCCGGCCTCTACCATCTGTGATCGACTCGGAGTACATATTGTCAAATAAAGCTTCAAGTCTTTTTTCCTCTTCGGTGTGTGCCATTGGCGGAATTGCGTGTTCAGGTCCCGTAGTCAAAATTGCCACCTTCCCGAATCACAAGATTCGCAAGAAGCCGCGTGTTCGCCGCTCGGCGGGGCCCTTAGTCCCTAAGATTAACATCAAAGGTTGGACAATGACTAGCAGCTTAGAATGGCCCTTGGGGTTCCGGCAAACTTTAGCTAGAGACCAAGATCATTCCTGCCCTCTCCGCAGGTGGATGCACCGATATAAGCCGTCAGGCTGTTTATCGTTCTTCTGTTGTTTACGTTGATTCAGGATTCCGTGCAATGAATAATACTTATGGTTGTCCGACCAGCGCACATGCCATTAATGCACCTAGTGTGCGCACTTATACAGATGTTGAGATAGAAAGCAAGGATGCTAGGGGTATCTCACCGACGACTTCTTCATCGCCTCTAAACGTCAACTGTGCATCTGGCATAGCCCAAGATTTCTACTTGTAACAAGTAACTCTTGTACTGCTATTGCTACACACTATGCAACGGATGAACGTCCAGCACTGGGTCGCAATGCTCCTCTGAACCACACTGGCAAGCACGGCCCGACAACACTCGCAGGAAACGTTGAGAACCTCACCATGATTATTGCTTTAGCCCTACGAATCAGCACGTGCATCATCACTAACGGAAGAGTCATAGGTCACCTGGGTTTTTGGTAGACCATCACGCTTTTTAGATTACAACATTACCAACCTAACCTCACAGTTCTTTGTTTACGGTTATGTTGCATTTGGTCTTGATGGTCAAAGCCCCTTGCTTCATCGTTTCTCCCGGTTCTCCCTATGTGGGTGAAAGTGAAGGTGATGGTAAAGCCATACAGATTTTGCTATCAGTTGTGAATTTGTGGTTTAGCGTTAGTCAAAACTAATGAAGTTGTTAGTTAAGAAATAAACATGCCCATCATCAACACCTCAGACGCTCTTGATACATGGGAAATTGAAGGATGAGAGCAAAATCTAACTGTGCCCTATCAAAGTTCCGTTGGCAGCTCGAACCAATATTGACCGCTGCTGTAATCAAAGCGTCACATCTCTGAGAGCGGCTTTTTGCCGACTGGTCAGATAATCAGGCCTGAGGTAAGTTTTTCGAGACCCTATTTGATTTCACTAATCAGATTGGGAACCCAAGCCGCCCCATCTTCAACCACTCGTTACGGGCTCCCTCCACGAGATGCCCAAACTTGATATCGGTTCCCTCAGTCGCAGCCTGATACGCAGCCGTGACCACTGACGAGCGAATAGCACCACCCGAAAGTTCAAGTAATGCAAGTTTTTGAAACTGGTCGCCGCTTAGCTCAGGTGCGCGACCTCGGGTACAACGCTTCCAAATTTCGCCGCGTAAAGCTTCAGGCGGGTAAGTGAAGTCAATTATGCAATCAAGTCGGCGCGTGAACGCTTCATCTAAGTTGGAGCGCAGATTAGAAGTCAAAATTGCCAGGCCATCAAAAGATTCCATGCGTTGCAGTAGAAACGCCACTTCAATATTTGCATGCCTGTCTCGAGCGTCAGAGACGTCTGATCGTTTTCCAAAAAGCGCATCGGCTTCATCAAAAAGCAGGACGCCATCCACATTCTCAGCCGCGGAGAATACTTTTTCCAGATTCTTCTCAGTTTCGCCAATATATTTGTCAACGACACTCGAAAGATCAACATGAAACAGCGTTACGCCTAATTCGCCGGCGAGCGCTTCTGCTGCCATCGTTTTCCCGGTGCCTGAAGGCCCTGCAAGCAGTGCCGTGATCCCGCGACCTCGGATCCCGCCGGGTCGCATATCCCACTCGTCCAGCACGATTGATCTAAGTTTCACCCGGTTGACTAAATGTTCAAGTCCCTTTGCGACGGGTTCCTCAGCAACTACTTCGTCCAGTGTGAATTTTGGGTTTACCTTCCGGGCCATGGTTCCTGAGCTAGCTGACCCTACTTTACGACTTGGGCCACCAGTGATTCTTCCTAAGATTTCTTCTGGTTCCAACCGAAGAAGTGTCTTTCGATCCGTTGACCCAGAATCCAAGTGATCCCACCACGCGTCTCGTTGTGCCGCAGTGGACATCGGAAGATTGACGAGGGTTTGTCGGATTGACTCTGGTTGTGTCGATGCAGAGTAGATCACAATCACAGGGACAACTGATTTGTGGCACAATTCGCTCAACCTTCGTGTAACCTCTGCGTCACTACGTCGCGCATCAACTACCACAGGCAAGCCTCGCAAGGCTGCTTCACGAATGACAAAGACGAACTCATTCGCAAGTGCTTCTTTAGGAATCGCTTCCACACTACAGTCATAAGTCACGACGGCCGAGAAACCCTGAGAGAGGAACCAGTGCTGCCCTTGGACAACACCCGCCGTTCCTGGTCGGGACCACAGTCCAAATGACACGGGTGAGAAAGGGAGGTGCCCGGCGACCTTCGGTGAGTCGAAATCAAAGGTTGGTAAAAGTTCCCGCGGAAGAATCGGCTCGGCTCCGATCGTTATTGAGTTGACGATTTCAGGCTCAATGGCCGTATCACCTAAAAGATGACGGACAACACGCTCGGGAGTGTCAAGTATTTGCGCACCAAGGGAGTGCTCTGTCCTATGTAATTGGATCAATCCTAACGACCGTAGAGGAGCTTGTGGGTCAAGTAGAGCCCGCGCAGCCGGATTCGATGGATCCTCACCGAGAAGCCTCAAAGCTGTGGACACGGTTGGTCCCAACGTGTTGACCTCATTGTTGAGAACAATAAAAAAATGTTCGAAACGAGGGTCTACTGAAGTTACTGCCGCGAGCAGCAGGAGTCCCACTTCAGTATCAGACAGACCTACACTCTTGATCAACTTATTGAGTGATTCTGGGAGATCTTGAGGTTTGAGTGAAAGCGTCGGAAGCGACGCCTTAGCACTGTAGGCGTCACGGATTATTAATAGGGGTGGAAAAAACAAACCGCGTTCATGATCGGCGACATCACCTTCTTTACGTGAGGCTTCCACGGCAATTGCAATCCGATTTGCTAACACCTGCAAGATGCGGTCAAAGTCTCCGTCTTTGGACACAACCTTAGACATGCTTCGTGACTTATCTTTCATGTTTTGCTAGGACGGGCGCGCGTGCGAATCCCTTTGTCAGGGTCCGCGGGGTTTCGTCCTTCAAAAACATCAGACAGAGTTGACGTTGTGTCTGAAATATTGAATTGGGGAGGAACAGTTTGTGGTGGCCCAGCAGCCTCGGATTGCCCCGCAGCAACCGGCAGGCTGACAACCACAGGCAATATTGCGTGATAGTCGCTACCTAGGGCCGACCAAAGTTCAGTTGCAAATCGATCCGAGAAAACCTTTCCACCTGCACGTAGATGCAGTGCGTGTCCTGATTTTAAAAAAGTCAGCAACTGCCCCTGGCAAAACTTAAGAGGGACGTGATCGTATTTCACCAGCGCGGTGAGAGCTAAGCCCAATAACTGATGGTCATCAGCGGGACGGGTTGCCCACGCGGTGAGCGCATAAGTGACATCGAAAAACCGAAATGGTTGTTGACGCGAAACAGTATTACCCTCTTCATCTAATACCTCAACCAAGGAGGTGGATCTGCGAGTCAAGTCCTCGCGGATATCTGCCAGGAAGAGATTTAGTGTGGGCGCTGTTTGCTGGGCAGCCCACTCACGCTTTGGGGCGTCAAATGAAACTTTCGGCGCTTGCCCAGAAATTTTTTCGGCTTCTAAGAGTCCCGCAAGGGCACTATCAACATCGGCGAGCACTTGCGCCTCCTAGGGACTTGGATTAATTCGCGTTCGGATTACTGTGAGAAGCAAGTAATCGGCGTTCAGCTTCGACTGTAGGATCAAACAGCCTAATCCTATCAGTCTGCATACATTCACATAGTGGGATATCCGGGTAATTAACAGTGACGAAGGGGCAATTATCGCCCTCCCCATGAGACGCAACCAGCAGTCGCGCATGTTTTTATAACCTGACTGGCAGGGTGAGTCAATACGGTGAGTGAAGCTTTTCATTCTTTTTGATCCGTTCCAACGGAGAGCAATCTTCGTTCGGGGCACACCCCAATTAGATTCCAGATACCAATGCGCGACAACGATCCGCAAAGGTCAGACGTTGATGCCCCCATTGTCATTAAAAATGAGTCATTGAGTTGCCACTGACACAATCTCACTATCAACAGAAATTTTTTCGCTCACGGTGGTGCAGATCGCCCAGTCTTTAGACCGCGTGAGGGGGCAACAAAAAGTCCCGTCCTGTGAAATCAATGACTGTGTCAGTTCCATGTGTCTCGGGCAGCATTGCACAGCGAGGGCAACCGAAAGTAGAGACTATAAATCTGGATTTGCTTTTAAGCGCAGACCAAAATCACACTGCTATTTATGAATACGGATCACGCGCGCGCTGGATGCATAAGTTTGTGCGGGTTTTTATTCGAGGTCGGCTGGCCGCCGTCTAGCAGCCGAGACGTAAACACGCTGGCAAATAGTTTTGCCTCCACCTCTAAGTAGTTTTTCGCGCTGTTTGGTTAAGAAAATTTTCCCAATTTAAAAGTTCCGCATCTACGTGTCTTTGGTTTCCCCCATGGGTTGACGGTGTGTGGGGTGCACCTTTTAGCCCAAATCGGCCTTTGCCAACCTGGGCCGTTTCAGCGAGCAAGACCAGATCCAGTCCTTGGTCGCTGCGTTATAACTTAACTGATATCCAAGAAGCGCTGTTGCGTTATCAGGCAGAGGGTCTTCCCAAGCAATATTTTCAAGATATGGGAAAGATCAAACCTCCGCACAACTTGATTGCACTACTCAATTGGCGGGTTGCAAAATGACGCCCGGGCCGATCTCAAGGCTAGTTCCTTAACTCTTCACCGAATTTTTTTTATTCGGTGATTCAGGACGGATCCTAAAATGAATGATGCGACGCCTATGCCCGCCATGACTGTGACGAATCCTGGAATTGAAATTGAGGCGTCCACCCCGCCGCTGCCACTAATTGCGAATGTGAACATAAAGCTCTGCGCACCAGTGCTGACAGGGTCTGACGGGCACACTGTCAGCCCGCAACTGACCACAACTTGAATGCTAGTAAGGACAACGTATGCGAGTAGCCAAGTGATAAACGAGAACGCAAAAACTCGTGCAGCACCAGCGTGGCGCAAAAGCCCCCGGTCCAATGACAACCATGATCTAGTCCACAACAGCATAAGTGCACAAGCCACAATCACGGCAGCAAAGAATAGAAAGGCCCATTCAAACTCCGCGTAGCCAAAAACCATTTCGTTGGGGTCGCGTTTTAAACCACCGTTCGTGTGCTCGAAAATATTCTTTCCACTTGCCAGTAATCCAACTAAAGCAGCAAGCAGAGTCACCGCGTAATGATTGGGCCGCATGCCTTTCAGCAAGTTAAGAATCAAGCCGAATGCAACTCCGAAGCCGGCGCTACGCTCCACAATCCCAAGGGAGCTAGGTTTCAAGCCATAGCCGAATTGTTGAGTGATAACAACGGTTATTGCGAATATAATCAATCCAATACCCAGGATGTTTAACCAACGAGCGCTGCCCACGGCGGCAGTCGGCTCAGTATCTAGTCCTTGGTGTGACTTGTGCGAGACAGATTCATTCCCCGACCCTTGTGGTGCGCTCGGAGAGTGTGACTGAGGAGCCTGCGCGCTTTTTGACTTTGGCATCTTCGGCTTTTTCAGAGATGACAAATTAGGTGGCTTAGGCGCTACGAACATGTGAGTACCGACTTAATCTTCTTCACGAAAGAAACACCACGTGAAGACCAGCGAATCCAATTGTCGCCAGCGCCAATGGCGTTGCCCAACTCTTTCCTGCCACAGCAGCAGGAATGACCAGTGCCCAAAGGAGAGTCAAATGCCACATGAGCCCAAACTACACTCCCTGACAAAACTTTCCAAGATTAGGTCTACTGCCCGCTACTCCACTTCAACATTAAAAGCCGGAGATGGTCCGATGAGATCAATCGTGCCGCCCCACAAACATTCGCAAAACGCGCCCTCAGTCAGTACTGGCATTCCGTCCATCAGCACAGTGCTCGGCGCAACCCAAGGGTCAACAACTATGGGCAGACAAGGTGCCGGTGTAGGCACACCCAGCGCGGCAAGAGTGAGCGCTATCACCTCCGGGTTCATGGGGGATTCGCACAGTGCGAAAGGCGGGATATTGACGATCGGAATGATGTTGAGAATATTGGCAGCCGGCAAGTCATTAGCGAAAACTCCAAGTGGCTCCACAATTAATGCTGACGGGGCGACGCCGAAGTCGCACATCATCAGCGTTCCAACGGTAGCAATTGGTCCTGGCACGACAACGAACTTAACTTAATTTTGGGATGTCTGCAGTAATTTTCAAAATTAGTTGCCTGGGGCGCGCGTTTAAGACATACTCGGGCCGTCAGTTCACCAACAGATCCAAATCAGGAGAGTCACAATGCCCTCATATCTTTCCCCCGGCGTGTACGTCGAGGAAGTGCCCGCAGCCACCCGTCCCATCGAGGGGGTTGGTACAGCCATAGCTGGATTTGTCGGGTTCGCCCCAAGCGGACCGGTCAACGAACCCGTTCTTGTGACGAATTGGACGCAATACGTTTCCAAATTTGGTGAAATCGTGGAAGATTTTGCTTTGGCCAAATCAGTTTATGGCTATTTTAACAACGGTGGAGGTCGCGCCTACATCGTTCGGCTCCCCCTTCCACTTGACGGCTCAACACCTTCACCGGGTTTGGCAACTGCCGCGATTGAAGCCGCTGGCGCCGACAAAGGATCCAAGGGAGGGCCGGTGTTTCAGATGCGAGTCGTCGATGCAAACGCCGGCACGATCTCTGTCTTGGTCGACACGGCAGCAGGTTCAGAACCCGATTCAGGCAAATTCGACGTGACGGTGGCCTCAGACACCGGCGTATCCGAGACTTACTCCGGCGTAGTTTCAGGTGCCGGCCCCACAAATGTCGCAACGGCAATCAACACAAGATCGAGACTGATCACGGTCGAAGAACTTGACGTGAGCGCGGAAGTTCTCGCAGCGGGGCTTGCCACTGGCCAAATAACGCTGTCCATACCGAGCGACGCAACGATTCCAGAGGTTGCACCCGCCTCGGTTGTCGGGGATTCCGCGAAGCGTACCGGATTCGCAGCTTTCGAAGCTATCGAAGAAATAACGATGGTGCTTGCACCTGATCTACTCACTGCTCATCGACAAGGTTTAATAGACACTGAAGGCGTCGTGGCTGTTCAGACCGCTCTAGTTTCGCATTGCGAACTCATGGGAAATCGCATGGCAATCTTGGACACACCAGCGGGATTAGACGCTCAATCTGCTTCCACGTGGCGCGAAACAACCACCAACATAGACTCTAAGTTTGCCGTTATGTATTGGCCGTGGATTCAAATCCTCGACCCTTCTGTCGGCCACGATGTGTACTTCCCACCTTCCGGTCACGTAGCTGGCCTGTGGGGACGTAATGACGACACTCGGGGAGTGTTCAAAGCCCCCGCCAACGAAGTCCTCCAAGGGGCCACAGGACTGGAACTTTCAGTGACCCGCGGTGAAATGGACATGCTGAATCCAGAAGGGGTAAACTCCATTAAGTCCTTTCCTGGTCGGGGGATTCGAGTGTGGGGCGGAAGAACCCTTTCCAGTGATGCAGAGTGGCGTTATGTGAGTGTGCGTCGTTACTTTAACTACTTGGAAGAATCAATTCTGCAAGGTACGCAATGGTGCGTTTTCGAGCCCAATGATGAGCGTCTATGGGGACGCATTCGACGCACGATCACAGCGTTTCTCGTCAATGAATGGCGAAGTGGTGCCTTGTTTGGCGAAAAAGCGGAGCAAGCCTTTTTTGTCAAGTGTGATGGCACCAACAACACGGCTGAAACCATTGATGCAGGAATGGTTGTTGTAGAAATCGGTGTCGCTCCGGTGAAGCCCGCCGAGTTCGTCATCTTCCGACTTTCCCAATTCTCCGGCGGAGCCTCCGTCAGCGATTAAAGTTTCACATTTTTTTTCAGACAGCAATCTAGATTAAGAGGAGTAAATCATGGCACTTACTAGTGGTGATTCTTTAACCGCGTTTTCTTTCGAATTCTCGGTGGATGGCACGGCTATACCCAATGTCACGGCAGTGAACAGCATCAAGAAGGACGCAGCGATCATCGAGACCAAGTCCATGACGCCTGAAGGGCTCTTCGTCAACCAAAAAATGTACGGGCCGCCACAGTCAGGGGAAATGTCTCTCACTGTGCTCAATACCGGCGATAAAGCCGTCACAGGGTGGATCATGAAAGGTCTCCAAGGAGATCAAGCAGGCGGGCGTAAGACAGCCAAACTTGTTTATAAGGACACAACCGGTGCCACGGTTTTGACCATGGAATTTTCAGATGTTCTAGTTTCGAGTATCGATTACGGTTCTCTCACGGCAGGCGAATCAGCGGCGATTCAAATGACGATCGGTCTGAGCTTCGTCGATATGAAGACTACATAGTCAAGTTGCCCTAGTGACTAGTCAAGTAGGCTCTTTTCAAACAACGTTCGAGTTCGTCCTCCCCCGGGGCTATGTTGATGCAGATGGGAATATTCACCGCGAAGGAACAATGAGACTTGCCACGGCAAGAGACGAACTCATGCCATTACTCGACCCAAAAGTGAAAGAAAACGAGGCTTTTCTGTCGCTCGTACTCTTGTCTCGGGTTGTTACTGAACTCGGGACCTTGCCATCAATCGACGACCAGGTTGTCGGGGGGCTATGGGCGACAGATTTGGCTTTCCTCCAAGATTTATACCGCCAAATCAATACACAGGGGCACACCTTGGTCGAGGTTTCATGCCCGTCTTGCGCCTCCAATTTCGCAGTTGACATGGCAGGTGGTCCACCGGGGGAAGCTTAACGGCCGGGGCCGATGCTCTTTGGGAAGAGATAGGATTCTTGGCCTTTCACCTTCACTGGCCACTCGATGACATTCTGGATTTGACTCGAGATGTGAGAGCACGACTAATTATGCAAATACAACGTCTCACTAGGGCAGAAGGGAAGTAGCACCGTGACTCCAAACAATTCCTCTGCGTGGCGAGGCCCGTACCGCGGTGACTTCCTTTTCTTACCTCCTATTCGTCGGATCAGTAAGCCGATAGAAACCTTTATTTCCTCCCCCGCGAGTACTTTCGTAACTCACCAGCCAATCAGGGTTACTCACAACACCATGGCACACAGCCAAACACCACAATTTGTTGGGAGGATCAAGGCCCGCACGAGCCCGACACTTAGCAAACTTCCGCCGAAGAGGAGGTCTCAAATTGGGTTTGCTGACAATGAACTCGCGAATGACCCACCGCAAATGACCGGCGAGGAGGCCCCCTCGGAGCAGGTTGTGTTCGCGCAAAAAGTCCAGGGAGCAACGCCTGTTGGTACTCTTCCACAGAAATCGCCACGCACTTTTACTCAGCCGAAATCACGAGCCACGGGTGCTGACGCCCAGCACTTAATTCCGGAGGCACCCCAGTTCACTGTGAATTCGCTCCCGAATGTGACCGTCACCGACTCGGGGCGCACCTTGGTGGGGCGAACTCGAGCACGGCACCGCGGCCCTACTCACCCTGCGGATTCAGACAGGCACAAGTCAGGGGAGACAGACCAGCAGGCACTACCGCTGCGCCAGCAGAATCAGTCGGCTCACGACGAAGTCCTCTCCTCATCGACGCATATCGATAAAAATCTGCAGGGTCATACAACGGAAGCGCAACGTGCTGCTGACAAGCCGGAAGTATCCCCACTTGGCGCTGTGGAATCTTCCACCGTGAATTCGCCCCTTGTTTCACACCCCATCACGAAAAGTTGGCGCCCAAAAATCCTTGAAAAAGACACTCAAGACCCTGCCAAAAACCACGCACATCAAACGATCACTCCTCTTGATGACACCCCACATTCTCCCTCTGTCCTTTCCAGCGAACCATCTACTGCTGAAAATACGATCAGCCCTGTTTCCCATCCAGCTCGAAACCCAGAAGCGAAAATTAGTCCAGCACTTGATGTACCTTCCCATCAGAATTCTTCTGCCCCGACCGGAACAGGCACACGTCAAGTCGGCGAAGCTTCGGCAGCACCTCCCATTATTTCTGAAAGCACCGGTGGGTCCACATCTGAAAGACTCAGAATCTTCTCTGAACCGGAGCAATTCGACCTTGTTTCACCACCACTTGTGACCCAGCAGTCGAATCGGGAGCCAAGTAAGGCACAACCTCACAACGAAACTGGTGGAGGTAATAGAAGCTCGCATGAAACATCGCTGCCTTCTCAGGATGGTCCAGTTTCGCCGAACCGTCCCATCAATACCGGTCCGGTTTCCTCGTCTCTTGGCGGTGGAGAGGGGCTTGTGCAACGCCGCAAATCGCAGGCGGATGGTCCTCAAACGTTAGGCTCACCAGCTCCATTTGAATCAGAACCCAGGCTTGCAAAATCCGGCAGCCTAATCACTGAACCAGCCGCGACTCACTCGACGGACGATCCCGATCAGTCACCAAAAAAAGTCGTGCAACCTGAGACGGTTCCCACTGTCGGTGCAACAGCAACCCCACACCCGGCGAAGGCCGAAGTTTTGACAGTGCCAGCCGATGTCCGCTCAGCCGTAACATCCGTCATGGGAAGTAGCCCCAATAGTGTCACCGTTCACCGTGGAACTGGGGTACAACAAAAAGCGGACGCATTGAACGCAGACGCTTTTACCCAAAATGGCGAGGTGCATATTCCAGGGGATTTACCTTTGACGTCCTCCCCCATGAAAAGGCTTCTCGCGCATGAACTCACTCATGTCGTTCAACAACATGGACAACTAAATACCAAGAGTGAAAATTCACCCCTGGGTCAACTTCTCGAAAATCAAGCATTAGAGGTTGAAACTGCGCACTCAACCGCTGATGCAATACCAGTCACGCTTCCGACTCTCCAGTATGAAGCTCTTGCACCAGCGCGCGATCAGAAACCGGTCCACACAAGCTCTTCATACTCTCACTCGTTCATGCCATCCAGTCGAGGCGGGAAGCCGATCAATTCTTTGACCCGTGTTGTCGCCAGACCGGCACCATCTACATCGAACTTTACCGTGCCAGCCAGCATTGTCCGACCTCTTGCAGACGGCACAGCATCGTCCACCTCGACTCCCCTTTCAGGCCACTCCAGAGGCGGGGAAACTGTTGGACCAGATTCATCGGCCCGCACTGGACCGCGGGTAAAGAATTCCGCGAACATTTCTCCGGTCACGAGCTCCGTGCCAACTCCCGTTTCAGAATCGAGCAGTGTCCAACGTAGACAAAAAAAAATCTCAGCAGCGAGTGCTAGCGAGTTAACCACCTCATCAACGACCAACCAAATTCCACAAATCCCCGCAGCTAAACAGACCGCGCCTGAAATTGACACAGTGCGGGGAACGAAACCGATTGAGACGTCAATTGATCGAGATTGGTTAGAGAGGCACGCTGAAGCCCTTTACCCTTTGATCAAAAAGTATCTTCGAAACGACTTATTAAAGGATCGTGAAAGACGAGGAAAGCTTATGAGGGATAATTAACTATGTCTATGTCACAGTTTGAGAATGCCATCGAGGCCGTGAGCAATTATTTTTCCCCGTCAAACAACAAAAAATCAGCAGATGCACCTGCGCCCTTTGATCCCGCCTATACGGCCACAAACTTTACTGGATTCGCTATCAGCGTGGATATTATCAACGGAGATAAGCATCTCGGGGCGAACTGGCAGTCATTGTCGCTCGGCTCGTTAAATTTAAACTCTAATGATTTAGAAGCAGGTGGATATAACAGAACACGGTTTCAAATGCTGGAAGGGTTGGAGTACACAAACGTCACTTTGACACGCCCGTGGACCTCAAATCAATCTGGTTGGATTCCCATGTGGTTCGCGGCAGCAGCGGACAAAGGCCCGACCACGGTCGCGATTACTATCAAGTTTCTTGACGCGAATGGGAAACTACAAACCGCTATCTACAACTTTAGAGATGCTTATCCGGTGGCATGGAACCAACCCGATTTTGTTGCCGTTCCTTCTGCCGACACCCCACAACGGATAACTGAAACACTCACTTTTAGTCATTCTGGCTTCTCTAACAGCACAAATCTTGCTCCTGGCATTGATAGCGCGGAAAAAGTTCAACCTTTTCGCTTGCTTGTTCTCGCAGGAGCCAACGATGGAGGATCCGCGCTTGCCTCGCTCACAAACTGGACTCCTGGAGGCAGCCAAGCGTCGAAACTCAACGCGAGTGAACTAGCGGTTAAGAACTCAGACGGCGCCAAACAGGCAAAAGCCGAGACAGGTAATCTTCCTTCTATCACCTTCTGGGTGCCTCCGTCCTCTTTAAAATTGAGTAAAGGGGCGAATTGGGAAGTAACTCAGTCTCCAGACGCCTTAGTCTCCGGATTACCAACTTGGAAAGCTACCGTTCCCCTCACCATTGAATTTGACTTTGTACTTGACAGTAATTCCATGGATGTTAAAACTAGCGGGTCCCTTGAAACGGATAGCGTCCTTCCCGATGTTGAAAGACTGCTTGCCTTGTGTGAAATTAACGAATTAATGGAAGAATCCGGGTCGACCGCTCCGCTGGTGATGTTGCTCTGGGGGGACTTCGTTTCTCCAGTGAGCTATGTCGGTGACCTGAGTTTTACTTTTGAGAAATTTAATGCCAGCGGGCAACCGATTAGGGCTTCCGGTCACTTATTGATCACGCAATTCCCCACTAAACTGGCACCGCAGAACCCCACCTCGGGCGGGGATCAGCCCTCACGAAATCTCGAATTATATGATGGGGACTGCTTGGCACACGTCGCCTTTCGTGCCTATCAAAGCCCTTCCTATTGGCGAGATATCGCAAAAGCGAATGGCATTATGGACCCACTGCGAACGAAGTCAGGCACAAACTTACGGATCCCCACCAAAGCGTCGATTCCGAATCGCGGTGAATCCGGCCGCCCTGTCGATTCCGAATCAAAAAATTCAATTCCAAGAACGTCACCGCCATCCTCGCTCCGGAATCCCACATGAGTTTTGACAGCGCAAACGGTGCGAGCGCTAATCGGAGCCTCCGCATTTTCGTGGACGATATTCCTCTGCCGCCCGGAACATTCCAATCTATTCGACATATTGAAGTAGAGGCTCAATTTAACCTACCCTCTTCTTGCGAGATTCAGTTCAACGATCCGCTTCTGACTATACCGTTGGAGAATGGCTTAGTTATCGGATCATTTATTCAAATACGGGCAGTCGAAGGGCTCGATGCCGCTGGAATTTGCGTATTTTTTGGCAGAGTAGAAAGTTTGGAAGTTCAGTACGAAAACGTGGGTGGGAAATACAGTGTCGTTCGTGCTTACGACCATGGCCATCAAATGATGCATGGTCAAAAGTCAATGGGCTACCCACTCATGACTTACAGCACAGTCGCTGAAGAAATTGGAACCGAGTATGAACTAGACACCCTTGCTGTTGCTCATCCGGTAACCCATCAAATGATCGTGCAATCGAATGAGAGCTCTTGGAATTTTCTTGTCAGGCTAGGTCGTGAAATCGGCTACGTAGTATTCATTGCGGTAAACGGGGAAAGCGGAGTTCCGGCTTTGACTTTTGGTCCTTCTATCCCAGCAGAAACGGCACCGCCGCCCGACGGCCTCGAGATGTCGGCCTTGTCTTTTGGGATCGGCGACGAAAGAGTCCTGAGTGTTCAGGCATCTGTTAGCGGATCTGGTCTGACGCCAACTGCGTCTGCGCGAGGTTGGGATCAAACACTCGGTACGCCGAGCGCAGGTGAATCCCCCACCGAGACGGACGGTTCCCTAAACAAACTGGCTCCGGACGTATTAATTGCAGGTCTTGAGGGAATGGGGCAATTCATCAACCTACGCACTCTCCATGGGAATGAGGCCCAAACCGAGGCAGCATCGTTGGGCCTTTCAAGTCGCTTGGCTGGGGCGTACTCCAATGTTGAGATTCTCATGCGTGGCAATCCTAAAGCCATGCCAAATGTGGCCTTGGGCTTGAGCGACGCAGGAATGCTGACTGGTGAATACACAATTACTAGTGCCACGCACTCTTATGCCCCTGGTGCGGGTGGTTACCAGACTTCAGTAGTGTGCAGTGGATTCGAAGACAGAACTTTAGCGGGTCTGCAAGACGCCGCAGAGGTGGACGAAAGGTTCACGGGTGTGTACCCCGCCATAGTTACCGATTGTGAGGATCCAGAAATGTTGGGACGCGTTTTATTGAGTTTCCCTTGG
>Ga0180120_10000748_pt1 | contig 16676 bp, 10 predicted proteins | sample CPBDNA_3_FD_129677 | JGI IMG/M metagenome (GOLD analysis project Ga0180120, IMG submission 129677) | Freshwater to marine salinity gradient microbial communities from Chesapeake Bay, USA - CPBay_Spr_31_0.2_DNA (version 2) (version 2) | ecosystem: Environmental > Aquatic > Marine > Coastal ... | reverse complement strand
AGAGCCTGACCCCCAAAAGATGCCACTTACCGAGTCGAGTTTTCCGACAGAGGTTCAAGTGGCATTTTTTATGTTTAGTCTTCTCTCAGATGTCTGGGAAGGAATGTCCGGTACTTATTGTGGTAAAGACTGGTCTCACTGCTCGCAATTATTCGATATTTATAGCGTAGAAGACCCTAAGACAACCATGTACTTTATGAAACTCTATGAACGAATATTAATGAATCATAGAGCAGAAGAAGCAGATAGAAAACGAAAAGCAGAAGAGCGTAAAGCTAAAAGCGGTGGTAAAAACTACACCCATAATGTATCTGGATAATGGCAAAAAAGAAAATTGAAATAGATATTGTCGTAAATGGCAAAATGCAGAAAGCTACCGTAAGCGCGAAGAAGCTGAATGAAGCACTAGAAAAAACCTCTAGAGGCGCTATGAATACGGATCGTGCTATGAAGGGAGCGAGTAAGCAATCTTCAAATAGCACTAAAAACTTCTCAAAAATGGCACAAGGCATGAGTGGAGGACTTGTTCCTGCATACGCAACCCTTGCAGCTCAAGTATTTGCCCTGTCTGCTGCTTTTCAGTTTTTACAAAATTCTTTTGACTTCAATAATCTAATAAAAGGACAAGAAGGGTTAGGCGCTGTTACAGGAACAACTTATAAAACTATAAGCAATGCACTTGTTGATGCCACCGCGGGCCAACTAAAATATGCGGAAGCTGCAAAAGCTGCGGCCATTGGAACGGCCTCAGGCCTTAGTGCAAGTCAGCTAACTAGACTAGGAGAAGCAGCAAAAAACACTTCTTTAGCATTAGGAAGAGACTTGACAGACTCATTTAATCGTTTAATTCGAGGTGTAACAAAAGCCGAGCCGGAGCTTCTTGACGAATTGGGTATTATCTTACGCTTAGATACTGCTACAAGAAATTATGCCGATACAATCGGAAAACCTGTTTCTGCTCTAAATGCTTTTGAAAGAAGTCAAGCTGTTGCTAATGAAGTTCTTACACAAGCAGAAGATAAGTTTTCAAAAATAGGTGACACAATGAGCAAGGAAGCTCTAGTACTTAATCAATTTTTAAAGTCTTTTGATGATTTAGCGAATAGTATAAAACAGTTTACAGCAACAGCTCTTACTCCTTTATTTAGTTTTCTTTCAAAAAATACAGGGGCTTTGACAGCAGCTTTAGCTCTTTTTGCAGTACCTATAGTTAAGTCTATTATACCTAATTTAGACGACTGGAAAAAGTCCTCTAGAGAAGCAGCCGATGCAAATGTAAAATCCTTTCAATCACAGAAAGATGCTTTAAGAGACCTAACAAGTGTTTCTGAAAGCGAGTACAAAAAGCAAAAAGCAACAACAAAGCTACAGGGAAAGCTAGAAGGGTTAAGCTTTAGAAAAGGTTCTGCCGGTGCAAAACTTCAGGCAGGTGAATCTTTAAGTTTGCGAGAAGCAACAGGACTAAGAACTAGTCTTGAAAAAGGTACTGGCGGGTTTACGGGCATGGACCCCAGAACAAAAGCTAAAATTAAAAAAGACTTAGATGATATAGTTAATACCTCAAAAAGTTCAACTGACAAAATTAAAAGGCAGTGGAAAATAACTGGTAAAGGTATAGAAGTAGCCATAAAAGGTGCTAGTACTGTAGGCTCTGGGGCGCTATTAAAGATGTCGCAAGCGAGTGCCCTCGCTGCTAAGGGCATAGATAAAGCATTTAGAGCTGTCTCTTTTATAGGGCTAGCTTTCCTTGCTATTGATCTATTAAAAGTAGCTTACAATTGGATCAATAACTTTTTTAACCCCGTAAGTGATGCAACCATTAAGCTACAAGAAGAAACAGACAGACTCTTAGAGAAATATAAGGACCTGGAAAGTGAATTAGCTTCTAGCAGGATTGAAAGAACAACTACTAACTTTACACATCTTAAAGAGAACGTGGAAAGTGCGGGTGCTGCTTTACAAGGCTTAGATATTTTAACTTTTATAAGAGATATGAATTCTTTCGATAGGTCAAATAAAGAAGCTTTAGATAGATTTACGGGCTTAGCAAAAGAAGCTTCCCTTTTAAATAGTGGCTTTACGCCTTTATTAGACTCGTTACGTAGTGGCACAAAATTAACTGACGAGCAAACCGCTGCACTGGTCAATCTTGCAAACGCACAAATTCAAGCGGGGTTAGCAAGTAAAAGTATTGCGCGACTACAGGATGATTTAAATAGAAGTATTTCAGAACTCTCTGGAAATGCTCTATCTACCCCATTTGATAATATTATACGAAGCACAGAAGAAGTACAAAAAGCTCAAGCTGAATCTTTAAAAGGTATGGAAATCTATGCGACAGGAGTAGGCAGTACTATAGAAGGTATAGAAGCTACAGCAGAAGTTCTTGGTAAACAAGCCGAATACACTAAATTAAGCGACGAATTAGAAATTACTGAAACAAATTTAAAGCAAGTTAAAGACGCAGCACAGAGTTACTTAGATATTCAGTCTCAACAAAGGAAAAACCAAATAGCCATAGCAGACTCAACAACCTTAGGAATAACTCTAGAAGAACGAAGAAGTAATATAGAGGCAGGTAGAATAACTACAGCAAATACGTTATTAGCTGCACAGCAAAATATTATTATGCCTTTAGCTCAGATAAATACTTTATTAAGTACAGGTGCCGAAGAAACGGACCTCCAGTTAATTGCTGCAAGAAGCGCGCTCACAGTAGGAATAGAACAATTAGAGGTAACTAAAGCTCAAGCAGATGTAGAAGAGTATAGAAGGTTACAACAAGAGTATGTTGTAGACTCCGAAGAAAGAATGTTAGTTCTTAAAAAAGAACAGTTTGAAATTACAAAAAGAAGCAACCAGCTAGCTTTAGAGCAGCGAAAAAATGCTTTAGGTATTTCAGGTAGTTTTGGTTTTACACAATCCGCAGAAAATAGGTCTTTAGAAACTAGAAAACTAGTGCAAGACAGAATGGCGGCACAAGAATTAGTCCGACAAGCAGAAGAAAGGCTAAGCAGGGACGAGTACTCTGGTGAAGGCCAGAGACAAGCTGACACAGAAGCCCTTGAAGCCACCAGGCAAAGAGTAGCTTTACTTAACTTAGAAATTTCTGCAAGAAACTCTATTGCTACTATTAAATTAAATGAACTAAAGGCAGAGAATGAAATAACTGCGGCTAAAATTGGAGCAATTTCATTCAATCCTGTGCAGCAAGCTTTTAATGAAAGAATGATTGAGTTAAGAAAAGAAGGCGTAAGCTTAAGTCTTATAGACCAAGAAAATCTACTCTCTGAAGTAACAACTCAAAAAGAATTAATGCTACTTTTGGAGAATAAACAACAATTATTTACTTCAATAACAGATGGTATAAGCAGCGGTTTAACAAGCATTATAGATGGAACTAAATCTGTTAAACAAGCATTTGCAGATATGGCAGTAAATGTCTTAAAAGATATAGCTCAAATGATCGTAAAGATGATGGTATTTAGAGCTTTAAGTAGTTTCTTTGCGCCTACACCAACTCTGCCAACAAATTTTGGATCTTTGGATGCTGTATCAGGCAACGGAATGCAATTCGCAGGAACAGCACGAATGGGAGGGGTATTCTCACAAGGACAGAAAGTATCTGGTTATGCTACTGGAGGAGTTTCAAAAGGGCCTAATGCTGGTTACCCTGTAATGATGCACGGTACAGAAGCAGTAGTTCCTCTGCCCGACGGAAAATCAATTCCTGTAAGTATGCAGGGTGCAGGACAACAAAATAATGTTACTGTAAACGTCTCTGTTGATAATCAAGGGAATGCGTCTACAAATACTCAACAAGACTCTGCACAAGCAGGCAATCTTGGAAGTGTAATTGCACGAGCAGTGCAACAAGAACTACAAAATCAGAAACGATCGGGTGGAATACTCAACCCATATGGAGCAGCATAATGGCACTTGGATTTACAACTTCAGCTAGTTTCGGAAGTAGAGCAATATTACCCGACAAAGGCATTGGACGACAGTCTACTCCTCGTGTACTTGTAGCTAAGTTTGGAGACGGCTATGAGCAGCGCCTTGTTGATGGTATTAATTCTGTAGAAGAAACTTTTAGTGTAACTTTTAATAATCGTACTGCAGCAGAGATTGATGATATTACTGGGTACTTTGGGTCTTTAAAAGGGGCTACTTCTTTTACTTATACAGTACCAGACAGCAACGCAGCAGGCGGGGAGTTAGCACTTAAAGTTATTTGTCAAAATTACAATCAAATGTATACCCATGATGGGTTTTATTCCGTATCAGCAACATTTAAAAGAGTTTATGAAGCATGAGCGAGTTAATTGAAGCAGTACAACTACAAGAGCCTGGAAGTGAGCTAGTAGAATTATATGAACTTACAGTAAATAATACTATTCTTTATTTCCACGCAGGACTTGAAGAAGACTTAACAGAAGTTCAATTTAGAGATCGTACTAGCCCTTATACTGCTAGAACTTATATTGCCTTTCCTATTATGATGGATGGAGTAGATTTAAGTGCAGATGGTGCAATTAATCGTCCAACTCTAACTGTAGCAAATGTAGCAAATACATTTTCTTCCGCTATTGGAGATATAAAAGCAGAAGACTTAGTAGGAGAGCGACTTACAAAACGTACTACTCTTAAAAAGTATTTAGTAGGAGAATCGGGGGATGCTTCTCCTTCTATAGAGTTTCCGATAAGGAAATTTATACTTGATAGAATTAGTGGAGAGAACAATGTTTCTGTAAGCTATGAGCTTGCGGCTCCTTATGACTTATCTGGAATTACTCTACCGAACCGTAAGGTTGTAGGTAAGTACTGCTCTTGGCAGTATCAAGGTTATGGCCTCTCAGAAAAGGGTGGATGTATTTGGAGCAAAGATAGTGTAGTTTCTTACTCCGATGGCTCCGGCGGGGTCAATACACACAAGGCATACTTCACAGAGGATGACGAACCAATAGTTCCTGCAGGTTCTACTATGACAGGCTGGACAGTAGGACAGTATAAAACTTATGTTGCTTATAATGCAGGCACTGAGTACGACCCAGAAGATTACGTAGAGTATAACGACGGAAATCAAACAACAGTATGGAAGTGTATTAGTACCAGTACGGGCAATACTCCAGGGTTAAATTCGAGTTATTGGTCGAAAGGAGACATATGTGGTAAAAAATTATCTTCATGTAAATGTAGATTCCAATTTAAACCTCAGTCTTCTAACACTAGTAATTCAGATCCTTCTACCGAGAAAAATACCGGTAAAATACTACCTTTTGGAGCCTTTATAGGAAGCATGAAATTCAGATGATTGATGAAATTCAGAAGCACTTTGAGAAAAACTATCCTCGAGAAGCTTGCGGTATAATTGGAATAGTAAAAGGAAAAAAAGAATACTTTCCTTGTAAAAATTTAGCAAAAGAAGATGAAGATTTTATACTTGATCCTACAGACTATATTTCAGTAAAGCGAAAAGCGGATATATTTGCAATAGTCCATAACCATATAGATTGGACAAATGAAGCAAGTGAGAACGATAAAAAGCACTGTAATTCTTTAGGAATACCTTACTATATTTTTAGTTACCCAGATATGAAATTAAACATACTGGAACCAGAAATAAAAGTAAATCCTTTAATAGGGCGAGAGTATGAGTTTGGTAAATTTGATTGTCTAGAGGCATGTAAAGACTATTATAAAGAACACTTAGATTTACAATTACAAAGCAGATTACCCTACCTAGACGATTGGTGGGAACACGGGCATAACTACTTTACAGACGAACATATTCAAGAATGGGGATTTAGTAAAGCAGAAGATTTACAGCCCCATGATTTATTGATATTTACAATGGGAGCTAATGTTCCCAACCATTGCGGGGTCTACACTGGTAATGATATTTTCTTTCATCACGCAGTAAATAGACTTTCTTGCAGAGAAAATTTATATCCTTTATGGAAAAAGTACTTAACTGGAATATACCGATATGAAACGTAGCATTTATCTTGAAGGTGAATTAGCATTAAAATTTGGAGCACAACACGACTTTTACGGAGACAGTGTTAAGGATGCGCTGCGCCTATTAGATGCGAATAACCCAGAATTAAAAAAGTACCTTATAGACGCTACTGAGTGTGATATTGGTTTTCATATTGAAGTCGGAGGGCAAGAACTTGACAATCCTTTAGAGTGTTTATTGCCTCTTCGTGAAGGAGATATAATAATTACTCCTATTGCTGCTGGTTCTAAATCTGGCGGAGCCAAGATTCTTACAGCTATAGCTATTGCTGCAATACTATTTGTAGCACCTGCGGGAGGACAGAGTCTATATGCGTATATGACTACTACTGCCACTAGTGCGGTGCCTGGAGTATTGGCAAATATGGCATTAGCTCTCGCAACAAACCTAGCTATTACAGGTATTCAGCAACTTATGGCTCCAGATCCTTCTGTCGATGCCAAAGAAGAAGGATACTTATTTAATGGAGCAGAGCAGACTATTGTAGAAGGTATGCCCGTTCCTTTACTATACGGAGAGCTTCGTGTGCCGGGATACCCTGTATCTTTTGAAATGATACAAGGAGCTAAAAGAGTTACCTCAGTTAATCAAGAACCTACAGTGAACGGAGATGCATGGGTTGATAGCGTATTTGAAAGTGGGGAGCACGATCACTACAACAACTTAACGCAAGGTGCAATAGTAGGTAAAGCAGATATAGTCTTAGAAACTCCTATGTCGGGCGGAGCTTCTGCTGCTAATCTTCAAGATATTTTATTTACAGATATCATCTCTGAAGGCCCTATATATGGTTTAGTAGATGGAGGAAACTCTGTTTATTTAAATGATGATCCAGGACAAGTAACTGCACAAACATTTATTCGTACTTCAGAAACTCCTGTAGATTTTGATTTTACAAACAATAGTACTTCTGTAATTATTGATAAGAATGGGTACACAAAAACTATAGAAGCCGATACGACTAATGGCTCTAAGTTTATCATAGTACGAAACTATGCTACCAGTTCTGCGTCTGTTGCTAAGAGTTCTACGGGGTCTGCTAACTCTGTAACGATTACATCTACGTCCGGAGTGTTTACTGCAGGAATGGAATATACTCGAGATAATTTTTCTCAGGCAGCAATTATTCGTCTATTAGACTCTAATTCTATTACTATATTTGAAGGAGTTGTAGAGGCTTATACTTCCGCAACTGTAGCTAAATGTATTCCACTTCCAGGTACAGATTTAAACCCTCTACTGTCAAATGGCAGTTATACTCTAGTTATCGATGGAAAGTTTCAAGTTGCTTCTATTTCTGGAAACTCTTTAACGCTTACGTCAGCCTTCCCAGGTTCTACTGCAAGCTATAAATGTGACTTTTCAAGTACTCTGTATGCCGCAGTATCTGTAGAAGATTCTCTTGCAAAAGGGGCGAAATATGATAGTCTTGAAGTTCAATTTCGTAACGGTAACTTAATACAATCTGCGTTCTCCGATGCTGCTGGCACAGGAGTTGGATCTGTAGCTATAGGTCCTGGAGGTTCTTTTTCAGCATTTGCTCCAGCCCTTTACAATGATCCAGCAGAAACAGACAATCCTACTGTAGAATATACAGGCACTTCTAGTTCTGGATTCGGCCTTACTGCTGCTCAAGTTGAAGAAGTAGATGAAATTCGTGTAACTTTCGCCTATGGACAATTATGGAATCGTAATGAAGAAGGGGGCCAAACAGACGGAACAGTAAAGTATAACGCCTATATTTCAGTAGAGAAAGAAGGAAGTTTTCAAGGTTACCAACTTATAACTAAACAATGGCATCACTTGGGTTTAGCTAATGCTACTCGTGTTTTTGAAGAAACTATTGATATGAGGCAGTACCAACCTTTTACAGACTTTAAACTTAAGGTTACTCGTACTACTAATAATGATCAAGCTTATGATTCACGAAATGGTACTGTTAATCTTAATTATACTACACAGTCTGATGCATCTATTACTTCTTTAAATAGTATTATTAAAGAAAATTTATCCTATCCTTTGACAGCAATGGCAAAAGTTAGAGTAAACTCCAAGCAATTTCAGAGCGTTCCCAGTAGAACTTATCATTGTAAAGGTGTAAAAGTAAAAGTACCTTCAAACTATGTAACTCGTGATGAAGGTATAAACGGGGTCGCTACTTATAACAGAAATGTATCTACAAGTGCTATTGCTTCGTCCTACCAGAATTGGGACGGAAACTTCCGTGCGGATAAAGTATATACAAACAATCCTGCTTGGATATTCTACGATATTCTTACTAATAATCGTTACGGCTTAGGAGACTGGCTAAACGAAACTGAGATAGATAAGTACGCTCTTTATCGAATTGGTAGGTACTGTGACGAACTCGTTCCTAATGGAAACGGCGGCCTTGAGCCTCGCTTTACTACAAACGTTTATTTTACAAAAGCTTCCGATGCTTATAAAATAGTTAAAGACTTAGCAACCGTATTCCGAAGTATGATATATTGGCTAGATGGCGAAATTTATACTATTGCAGATCAGCCTGGTGATCCTATTTATAACTTCTCTAAGTCGAATGTAATTGATGGAGCTTTTAGTTATGAGACTACAGGCAGTAAAACTCGTGCAAATCAAATAATTGTAACTTGGAATAACCCTGATGCAAACTATAAACTAGAAAATCTTATAATAGAAGACCGTGATAATATTATTAACACAGGTAGAATTATAACTGAAGAAGCCGTGGCTTTCGGCGCAACTACTGAAGGCCAAGCACTTCGATATGGACGTTGGAAGCTTTGGACTGCTGTTAATCAGACAGAAATTATATCGTTTAAAACTGCAATTAATGCCGCTTTTATAGCTCCAGGTGATATAATAAATGTTCAAGACTCAGATCGCTATCCAGGCAACTTTAAATATAGTGGCAGAATAAGTAACACAGGGACAATAAATACAACTACTATACCCTTAGATCGTGAAATATCATTAAGAGCGGGCTCAGATTATGAACTTAGCGTACTCTTTACAAGTGCTGTAGCTACACTTGCACAGGATTCTGCAACTATAGGTAGCGTAGCTTATACTAAAGGACAGGCAATAAATCCTTCTGTTATTGATACTGAAATAGAAGGTACAAATATTGTTGACGACAGTGGAGACTATGTTGATGTTACTTGGAGTCCTTATACGAATGTAGAGACTAAATCAGTTTCTACGTCTGCGGGGTCTGGCATAACTTCGTTGACTGTTAGTGGTGGATTCTCTACTGCTCCAAGCGCAGAAACAGTGTGGGTACTTCGAGAAAGTATTTCAGGAGTAGAAGTACAAGGCTCTAAAAAACTGTATAAGATTCTATCTTTGTCTGAAGAGTCAAAAAATACCTATGGAATTACTGCTGTAGAATTCTACAATGAGAAATATGACGCAGTAGATGAAGACTTTACTTTATCTGTAAGAGATCCTGTGTACCAGCCTCCTCTTTCTGGAGAAGCTATTCCTGCACCTTTAAATGTTTATCCTATTATTACTAATGTAAATTCAGGAACTAGGGCTGATGATGTTATTTTATATTGGGATAGTCCAGTTGACGCTCAAGGAAATATCTACGAATATGTTGACTACTTTGAAGTTATAGCAAGTATTCCAGGGTTTCCTTCTACTATGCAAGTAGGCAGAAATCAAACCAGCATCTCAGGGCTTGATCTTCCTAGTGGAACATTCACAGTAGGTGTTCGTACAATAGCTCAAAACGGACAAAAATCTAGTACAACTACTACTAGCCTTACTATAGAAGACCAAGCTCTTCAGCTAGTTTCTCGTGCTTTTGGAATGGCCTTAGGGGCTATAAGTTCTTCCCCTGCATTTATTACTACAGCAGGGGTATTTACTTTAGAAGATAAAGATTATGCTATATCTCCTACAGGTAACCCTCAACTGGTAAGAACTTTTGATGGTAGCGTGGCTTCACAGTATACTCAAGATTGCTCAAATATACCTTCTATAGACTATTCTAGTCTAACAAGTGCGCAGGCTGATTTTGCTGCTCACTACATAATGATGGATGGATCTGATGCAGACCCTCTAAAGCTAATAAACTTTTATAGAGACGAAGATTTGGGTTATGGATATTTCTATGATGCAGGAACGGGTAATACTACACATACAAGTAACTGGACTTCGATAGGAACAGTAAGTGTACTTGCAAACTCAAATAGAGTTACTGGTAGTGGATTTAGCTCCTCTCTACAAGTAGGCGATATTATTAAATTTAGCTCTACTCAAGCAGCAAAAGTTGTCTATATTGCTTCTAATACAGATGTTCGTATTGATAAAAGTTTTACTACTGCTATCTCTAATGCGGCAGCTTCTAGATCTTCTTTCCGTTTTGATAAGAATGATGATGCAGCAATTTATTCAGTACGAAATGATAATGGCACTTTTAGAGCCTACCCGATAAATCTAGCTATAAATCCTGATCTTGCTAAAGTTTCCCATAGCGTCATAATTAATGTAAATCCTACGTTTTTTAACTTTGATGGAGAAGAAACATTAACTACTGACTACACTAATTTAGTTTTAACTGCAAATGCTATTGGGTATAAGAATCCTGTATTTAAGTTTACTGGGGCAGGTTTTAGTAACGCTGAAATATCTCAGACAGCAGACACTGTATTTTCTGCGGGAACAAATTTTACTGCTACTAAGACTCTCGATAAGGTAGATCAGTATAGCACAACTGATTTAGTATTTACTGTAACTGTTGCGGAAGGGCTAGACGAAGGTAACCTAGACAAACAAACATCTTCTACAATTACTATACCTTTTGTTAAAGATGGAGCCGCAGGCACTTCAGGAAAATTAGTTCGTCTAACTTCTAATGACTACTCTGTAGTTTATGATGACACAGGAGCGAATCCGTCTCCAAGTGGTACTTTAACATTTACTGCAACTGCTTCAAACTTTACAGACCCTTACTTTAAGTTTACAGGGGACGGTATAACCGATGAGACTTCTTATACAGACGGTACTGGGGATTCAGATACCTTTAGTTATACAATTCCAAGTCTTTCTTCTGGCTGGGCTGGAAATCCTTTAAATATTCGTGTAGGAGTAGCGGAGGCAGCCGCTCCTACTACTGAAGTAGCTTTTGACACTATATCTATATTCTATGTAGCGGATGGAGTAGATGGCGATGATGGTGTAGATGGTTATACTGTAGTTATGACTAATGCAGCCCACTCTTTTACAGCAGACAGCTCGGGAACTGTTAGTACATATTCTGGCTCGGGAACCTCTATAGAAGTATATAAAGGTGGAGTCGAGTTAAATAGTGTTACTGGCACACCTGCAGCAGGGCAATTTTCTGTAAGTGTAAGTGCAAGTAATATTACTGCAGGAGCTACAAGTGTTACTGGTAACCCGTTTACAATAGGTGATCATAGTAATATGACTGCAGATACTGCCGTTATTACTTATACTTTGAATATAGAAAATCTAGTTACTGGTACTCAAAAACAAACCTTTAGTAAATCTAGTGCAGGAACAGACGGCCAAAATGTAGATATTGTATTTAAAAGGTCAGCAACTCAACCTGCCACGCCTAGCCCTTCTGCAGGTACCGCAACAGGGTGGTATTCTGATGTTAACTCAGTGCCTTCTAGTAGTGACCCTTTGTGGGCTTCTACAGGTACTAAGGCAGGAGGGGCTACAAATTTTACTTGGCAGACACCTGTTCAAATAGAAGGAAGTCAAGGAAATCCTGGATTATCTGTAGCAGAGTTATCAATATTTAGAAGAGCTTCTAGTACCCCTAGCACTCCTACTGGAGGATCTTTTACATTCCCTGCGTCTTTAACTCCTCCTAGTGGGTGGTATGTTACTCCTCCCGCAGGAACAGATCCAGTATATATTTCTCGAGGATTTGCTGAGTCTAGTAGCTCTACCGGCACTGATAGTAGCATTACTTGGTCTACTCCCGTACTTTTTGTTGAGAATGGAACTGATGGGTTACCTGGTGCTCCTGGTGCTACTGGAGATGATGGACTAAGAACTATTCAAGGATATTTATATTATGAAAGCACAGGAGGACAGCCTTCCGCACCTTCTGGTAATACTTATACTTTTTCTACTGGATTAGTTAGTGGAACCAATATTAATGACGGAGGCACTACTAATGTTTGGAAAAATTCTCCAAACACACAAGATGCCACCTCTTCAAATACTTATTATACTGTTAGGTACTATGGAACTGAAGCCAGTGAAAATAGTAGCACCATTTCTGTATCTTACAGCAATGTTGTACAACACACAAGTTTTACTGGTGTTGTTACTTTTAGCTCTGGAACTTTGACCGACGGCTCTAGTAGTTTTGATCCAGACGATAAGATTGGCACTTCGGGGGCTATTGCCGATATTAATACCTATGGAACTGACACAGGCACCAGTACCACGACGACTATTGATGGCGGGCTAATACGAACAGATACTTTAACTGTAAATAAAATTAAAAGTGGTGTTAGAACAGTTGAGACAGACTATTCTTTTGGACTATCCACTACAGGCATAGCTGTAGCGAGCACTAACTATACTACTGCAGGCTTATTTACAACTACAGATACTACTAACTCTACGGCTCTTGTGGCTATATCTACCGCAGGAACTTCTTCTACGTCTGCAGCAGCTTTTGCCTCTACCAGCGGAATTGTTGCGTCTTTCTACAAAAATTCTACTGCTTCTTGGGCCGATAACAATGATATGGTGGTAAAAATTGGTGAAGGTACTTCAGCTTTTCTTGTTAGACAAGGTGGACTACCTACTCTTGAAGTCGCAACTGGAGGTAATATTTATATTGGAGGAGGCTCTTTTTATGACGGAACCACTCTTACTAAGACTGCCTCACATTTTCGTGGAACTGCTAGAGTGGACGGTATTTTCGATACATATTCTACAACTAATCTTGCAGGAGGCTACGGCAGTAGCGGGGTTACAATATCTAGTACGGGTTCTGGATCGTTTAATGGAAACCTAATTGTTGATGGAAGCATAACAGCAGGTAGTTTTAACCCAACAAGCCTTAATGTTGGAGGAGGCTACGGCAGCACCGGGGTCACATTATCTAGTACGGGGTCTGGATCGTTTAATGGAAGTGTTACAGCAGATGGTACTATTTCTTCGGGGAGTACTGCAACTTTTGGGGGTAATACATATATTGGCGGAGGCTATGGTAGTACTGGAATTACTCTTCAAAGTGATGGAACAGGCAAATTTAATAGCAATCTAATTGTTGATGGTAGTATTACAGCCGGAGGTAATGTCACTGCTTACTCAGATGCGAAGCTCAAGGAAAACCTAGAAGCAATACCTAATGCATTAGCAAAAGTACAAGCTTTGACGGGGTATACTTTTGATAGAAAAGATACAGGAGAAAGACAAACAGGTCTCATAGCTCAAGACGTCGAAAAGGTACTTCCAGAAGCAGTAGGAGAAAATAACGGAACAATGACACTAGCTTACGGTAATCTTGTAGGCTTGTTAGTAGAAGCAATTAAAGAATTAAAAGCAGAAGTAGAGGAGCTAAAAAATGGCTCTTCAGACTAGTGGGGCGATAAGCCTTCTTAATCTTCAAAATGAGTTCGGGGGATCGAATCCAATAAGTATAAGTGAGTACTATCGAGGAGGAGGTCTTGTACCTTCTACTCGAACTACTTTTGTTACTACTTACGAGCCAGGACCAGGCTCTTCAAATTTTGCAGCAGCAAGTCTTTCCAGCCCTTTGAATGGTTGGGCACAGAGACAAGATTCTCCCTATACAGTAAGAATATTTTGGAATAGCGATACTCAATTAGTAGAGTTTTCTGGAACATCTTTAGGCAGTCCTTCTAGCTATACTACAGGAGGTTGGACGTATTATAGAAGTGCTACTGCTACTTTTACAAATATACCTTTTGCAGGTGCTAATTACTATGTATGGTCAATAAGAAGACAACAAACTACATCAACCGTAGTTAATATTAACACAAGTGTTCCCACAAGCGGGCAAATATCACTTAGCAATTTTTATGGAGCAACAGCAACATGATAGAAACAACTTATGAAATACTAGACTTATTTGTCTATCCTGAAAAAGAAGCTTTTACAAATGTAGTAGGAAAAGCACTTTTAAAGATTACTTTCTCTCGCAACGGGGTCTCAACGCAAGGAATGGTTGAAGCAGTACTAGATGTAACCGCTTTATCTCAAAATACCTTTATTCCTGTAGATCAAGTAAGTACGGATACTCTAGCAAATTGGGTTATACAAGCAAATGGTGGAGAAGAGTTTTTAACCCAATTAAAAGCTATACACGAAATTGAACTTTCGAAACGCGAGAACGAAATTGGATTGGTTAGGTACGAAGTAGTATAACCAAATACCTCACCAAAAATATTTCTTGACTTAAAATGTTCGCTTTGTTATAATTTCACCATGGAGAATTTTAAATGAGTGCAGCTACTTACAATTTTAATCTAGATCAAGGAGCGGATTTCGTTCTTGAAATGATTATGAAAGAGGACGGAGTTGTAAAAGATCTTTCGGGTTATTCTGCTCGTGCTCAGCTAAGAAAAACTAAAGATGCAGCAGATGTCACTTCTACTTTTACTTGCTCTGTAATCGATGCTTCTGCGGGCAAGATTAGAATGTCAATGCCGAACGCCACTACAGGAGCTATTGCTGCTGGAGTATATTTTTACGACTTAGAAATATTTACAAGTAGTGATGCGTTTGTACTTCGATTGATACAAGGGCAAGCTACAGTAACTCGAGAAATTACACGATAATGGCAATTACTCTTGAAATTACTTCTGGAACTTCCTTAGATATAGGGGACAGTGCCGTAGAGCTTACTTTAAGTACGGCTGCTGTTCCTGCTGCTGTAGCTGCGAATATTGGTATAACACCTTATAGTAATATAACTGCTACAACAGTACAGGAAGCTATAGAACAACTTGCTGATAATAATTTTAGTCAGAGCACAGTTCCAGTAACTAATATTAATGAAGGAGATACCTGGTATAATACAAGTACAGATGATTTCTATGTGTACAGAGAAACATCTGTAGGTGTTTTTGAGTGGGTTCCTATAATACTAGGAGCAGCGGACGGAGACTCTGATACTCTAGACGCAGGAGCCTTTTAGGGGCTAAAGAGAAATAAATCATGGCACAAGTTATTAAAATTAAACGCAGTACCTCTACTGCGGCTCCCTCTGCTCTTGAGAACGGAGAACTCGGATATTCCAGTAATAGTGATAAATTATTTATAGGTCGCCCAGGTGGCACTACTGGAGATATTGATGCGATTGGGGGTAAGTTTTTTACAGACTTACTTGATCACACTGCCGGTACAGTAACTGCAAGTAGCGCATTGATTGTAGATGCTTCTAGTAAGTTAGACGTATTAAATGTTGATAATCTAACACTTAATGGCAACTCTATTACATCTACTAACCTGAACGGGGATATTGAAGTTACTCCAAATGGTGGAGGAGACCTTATACTCGATGGGCAGAACTGGCCTCAAGCAGATGGAGCTACAGGGCAATTCTTAAAAACAGATGGTAGTGGTCAACTTGCGTGGGCTACAGTAGTTTCTGATTTTACTATAAGTGATGGCTCTACTACAGATTTATTTGCTACTGGTGAAACTCTTACTTTCACTGGTGGTACTAACATTGCTACTACTGTTTCAAATAATCAAGTAACTATTACAGGTCTCTCTGACACACAAATACGAGGCTTAGTAAGTGTTACTGACGCAGGTGGAGACGGTTCTTTATCGTACAATTCTTCTACTGGCGTTATTACTTATACTGGCCCTTCAGCAGCAGAAGTACAGGCGCATATTACTGCTGGAACGGGTGTATCAATTGCTTCTGGAGTTGTAAGCATTGGCCAAGCAGTTGAAACTAATTCAAATGTAGACTTTGCTACTATAGAAACTACCGGCAATGTTATCGTAGGAGGAAACCTTACTGTAAACGGTACAGTAACTTCTGTAAATTCTACTACTGTAGAGCTTGGCGATAATATTCTTCTTCTTAATAGCGGTGAAACTGGTTCTCCTACCGCAAATGCTGGTTTGGAGATTGAGCGCGGCACTGTAGCAAACGTATTCTTTCGCTGGAACGAAACTACAGATAAGTGGGAAGTAACACGAAACGGAACAAATTTCTATGTTCTGATAGACTCAAATAACTTTGAGACAGAAATCACTGAACTTAACGGCGGAACCTTCTAGAATACCTACATCCTCCCGCGTATATACGCAATATTAGGAGAGCCAAATGGCACAAACTATCAAATTAAAGCGGTCGGCTACGCCTTCCGCTATACCCTCTACTGCCTCTCTATCCCTTGGAGAGGTTGCTATCAATACCTATGATGGCAAAATGTTTATCAAAAAAGACGACGGCACAGAAGCTATTGTAGAAATTGGTAGCGGCGGCGGTGGCGGGGTCTCTTCTTTTGCTGACAACGCAAAACTTACCTTTGGTGATAGTGCTGATTTAGAAATTTTTCATGATGGCAGTGCAAGTTTTATTACTGATACTGGTACAGGAAATCTCAGAATTCAAGGCACAAACCTTGCCTTGCAAAACGCAGCAGGAACTAAAAACTATCTCCTTGGT
>Ga0180120_10000744_pt1 | contig 16731 bp, 22 predicted proteins | sample CPBDNA_3_FD_129677 | JGI IMG/M metagenome (GOLD analysis project Ga0180120, IMG submission 129677) | Freshwater to marine salinity gradient microbial communities from Chesapeake Bay, USA - CPBay_Spr_31_0.2_DNA (version 2) (version 2) | ecosystem: Environmental > Aquatic > Marine > Coastal ... | reverse complement strand
CTGAAGACAAATGTTGTGGAAAGGATTGTCCTAGATCTAAACGTTATGATCCTAGAGGTTATTCCTGTTGTGGTAATGGTTGTCCGCATTGCCCGTGGATGATAGAATAAACTAAAAGATTCCAAAAATGAATAACTTTTTTAACCGTTGTGGATGTTTAAAATTGGCACTTAACTTTAATAGCGTTCTCGATATATTGCTATCATAATGTAAAGTGGCAACGAATTGTCGCTGAGAGAGCATAATGTAGTTTTTGTTACGGCACCTCAACCAACTTTGACTCCAACAGGATAATGATGTATACGTGATTTAATTTTGGTTTATCTTTTTATCACTAAGTATATAAAAAGATGTCAGCTAATGTATTATGGTCTTACCCTCAATCCAGCTGTAATTGCTGGAATTGTGATAAAGAAGATTATCCATCCCCTCAAGGATGGCCTACTAATTTTTCTGTAGAAGGATGTAAGGTTCCAAAGAGTTTTAATTGTCATGATCGTCAAGTATTTCAAAAAGGAGTTCAACCCGAATCAAAGTATGGAGGTTACACTGTAAATGAATGCGGTCAGACAACAGGTATACCAGATAAGTATACGTTTCTGAATAATGTTGGTGTCAAACCTAGTGCTGATTTTTTTAGTGTTGATTGTCCTAAGGATTCTGCGTGTCCTGGTACTACATACGTGTCTCATGATCCACGTTTGTTAGACCCGATTAGAAATTCTCTTCTCAAACTTGATCGTCCGCCTAATGTGGGTAATATTGCATTGAAAGATATGTATTGTGATGATCTTAAAGGATATGGTAGAGGTTATCGTACATATTCAGATGTTAATGCTGGACAGATTCAGTATTATATCGATCATTCTATCGAGGATGCTTTGTATAAACCTGTTTATGATATTCCTGCTCAGGTAACTGGAGTGCTTTATCAGGATCCGATGTCCAATATGAAACCTCAGTATAATAGAAAGTGGCGTGATGAAGACGGTATATCGAAAATGCCAGAACCTGGTAATATTTACGGGTGTCTGTCATTTATAGATGATACTTCCCATCATCGTGAAGATATTATAGCACGCCAACAATTGAAGAATAACCAACAGAAATGGTCAGCCAGGTGGGGGAATCAGTAATTGAAAATAGACTTGTATTATATTACTTTAGTGTAATATAATCGACATTGAATACACTCCATTCTAGGATTCGAAATTGACATCGGTATTGCATAACGGACAAACTGCACGTTGTTTGAGCCACCGATCGATACATCTAACATGTGCGTACAATCTATTCTGGGGGTTTTGTAGATTACAAAGACAAATACTGCATTTCTTTGGTAGATTAATCAGATTTAGTCTTTAAATTATGATGATAATATTTTCTTTATTGTATGAATCTGGTCACTCGATTGACAAATTCAGACTTCATATGATCATCTTGGGCTATACTACGCTTAACCCCCCCCTTGTATTCACATAACATACTTATCATCTCATTCATCTTTTCCAATTTATCATCACGATCTTCCTCTTCCCATTTTGTTGTCGGTTCATTCTCGAGACATACATCTATTTCTACCTTAATCTCTTCAATAAATTCATCTATCAACTGATCATTATGTGCTTCTATACATTTGAAGAACTTTGGAGCTAATTTGCTCATCATAGTGTCAGTAACGTAATCACCTTCATTGTTTTTGTACTTTATCTTGCGACGCGATTGATCAACGCATTGAACTCTATCTTTGAACGGATATTCTAGAGCGTATTTGGCATATCCTTCTGCTCCCTGTTTTATATGATCGATTGTTAGATATTGTGCACAACTTTTCATGTGTTCTTCTGTTAGTGGTAGTAGGTTGATTGTTTGGTTTGTAGATTTTTCTACACCTTTGATTGCTACGCTTTTGACTGTATTTTGTAGCTCTGAGATCTGCGTTTTCTGGTCCTTGATAATACTTTCTAACATCTTTATTTTCTCTTTATACGCAGATTTTTGACTGTTATATAACAAGGATTCTTCTTTGAGTTTCTTAAAATATTTAGTACATGTATCTTCGTGTGATTCGAGTCTTATACTTGAGGAATAGTACTTGTTACAGTACTTACATTGATGTTTTGTATTATCAACATTTCTAATTTTCAAACAATACTTGGCATTCCTTTGATGTGTTGATAAATTACTTTTACTACTAAATATACAATGACAATATTCACACTCCATTTTATATACATACAAGACATTTTTAAATAAGATTTGACAAAATTTGTCAAATCTTGTCAAATCTTGTCGAATTTTGTCGAATTTTGTCGAATTTTGTCGAATTTTGATTTTGGTTTACAGGCTGATTCTGGTTAATTTGTCATTTTTTATATCTCAACACAAAAATTGTGTGTGTTGACCATTTTTCGTACAAAGTACAAGTCCTGCACAGTACGGAAGTATGAAACGACTAAAATCGAGTTCTATTATATAGTATATCCTATTACGTATTGTTAAGAACATACTTGACAAGAATAGGAGTTTTTGATATTTAGTATTTATTCCAAGTCTTATACAAGGTTATATTTCTCTATAAAAGAAACATAAACGCAAATTATTTACACCTATTCATCTGACCAGCCGATGTAGATGTTCTAATAGGAGCAATTTTTTGTTGCCATGCTTCAGCGTTCGTCTTACGCATAGTTCTCTCCTGTAGATCATTTCTAAACTGCAAACTATTTCTCAACCAAGAATCTTGGGCTAAAGCTCTAATTCTAGAGTTGAACTCGTTACCATAAGGTTGATCATCCTTCATGGGTCCGTAAGAATCCGCATAAGGTTCGAAATCAATCTTGTTACGAGTAATGTAATTAGGCATTCTCACGGCATTAACATCATCATAAGCAAAACGTGTTTGTCCCGTTACTTCTTCCGTATAAGCTCTGTAGGAAGTACCGTATCCAGAATGACGAGGATCGTAGATGTTAGCGTTGGTCACAGATTCTGAAACATCAAAACTATCATCTGGGATCTTTACATCAACCAAATTTGGATCGTGGGATGTATATTCTATTCCGCCATCCTTTGTCATGTCACATGTTACTGGAGGAAATTGTTGTGTGAAAGATATACCGATATTTGAGTTAATAGGTTCGATAATATCTGATTTTGTGTACACACCGGGTTGAATAGTTTGAGTGAATATATTCTTATTAAAGTTAGCCATCTCTGGTGCTTGTTCACAGTTACCAGCTGGATAATTCGAAGGCAAATTAACCTTTTCCTGTGATGGATTATATCCACATTGCATATTAACTAATCCAGGTACTTCATGTTGAAGAGGATGAGCAGGATTATTAGGAATCTCTTCTTGATCATGCTTCGTATGTTTTTGTGGAGGAATGTTTGGTTGATCATAAGAAGGAGATGTAGAACATCCGCCACAAAATCCTTCTATAACATCTCCATATTCAAAGTCTTCTTTAAAGGAAGAGGTATCATCCGATTGATCAATATCAGTCAAAGGTTTAAGACCAGGACCTTTGACATATTTTTCACAAGGTCTTTCTGGAACTAAATGCTCGCCTTCAGTATCACCACAACAAGTTGTTGATACGAATCCAGATTGGTACAGATCAACATTGGTTTCTCTATTGATCCATGGAAAAGTGACGAGATCATCGTTTTTCCAGAATGATAGATCAACAGCAGGAGCAACAATAATCGGTTTTGTCTTCGTACGGGGATGTGGAGGACCTACTAAAGCTTGATTGGGAGATTTATAATTCTCATTATACTCTAATTTCTTCCAATCGTCGTAAAATCTCAATGAATTAGGATTTCTTTTTACGTATCCACACTTATCCACGTTCGTGTGTTTGGCTGTTAGATTATTTCCAAATTTAGAAGTCGGAAGTCTGTTAGTGTCTATGTGATAATTTATCTGAGCAGTAGTTGGTCTGGCTACTCGTACGGGTTGCATTGGTTGGTAATTTTCAACAATGTTCATTCTTCTACTTTGTATATAGAAAAGAATAATAATAAATACAAGAGAAACGACTAAAAAGATTATGCTATATACTGGACGAAATGCTATTAGAATTATAACAAAGACTATCAGAATTAATCGTGTAGCCGCGTTTAATTGTTCTTCTAGAGACATCCCAGACATCGGTACTATACTGATGTCTCGCATACCACGCATACCCCCATTAACTCGAAACAATACTAAAAGATCGTGTAGCCAAAACATGTCTTTCTTTGCTTCGTTCATTTTGTATATTGATGTTTGTCGTTTATGTAGCAATTCCTCAAAATGATTTATTTGTCTTATCTACATCATACAGAAATAATATGTCAAGTGGTAAAAAGAAAATAGGTAAGTACATATTTACCCTAGAAAATATCAATATTGAGGAGGTTTACAAAACTTACGGCATACCAATGATTACCGGTATTACGATTACAGACAATGAATACACAGAACCATTACAAGATACTATTACTAGAGTAGATGATCTTGTTATCAGAAGTACAGATATAGTAACTTTCCTAGATGAGATGAAGCATCCTGTTAAATGTATTCCTGTTATGATTGACCTATATGGAGATGAAGTTACTGAAATGTCTGATATAGATTGTATGTGGTGTCGTCACTCTTATGATACTCGTCCAATAGGTTGTCCGATAAGATATGTAGCGCATCAGGTAGTTAAGACATTTTATAGCGAGATTAGTAAAGATAAGTTTACTATTCGTGAGAAAATACCAAAGAGTAAGAAAGATAGAATTGCAGAATTACAAGATAAGACTATAACTATACACGAAAACGATTATTACGAAACTGACGGAATCTTTTGTTCTTTCAATTGTTGTAAAGCTTTTATAGAGGATAATAAACACGATCCCATGTATGATAATTCATCGCGGTTGCTTATCCAGATGTACAATGACATCTTTAATACAAAGACTACATCAATTATTCCTGCTGATAGTTGGAGAATACTGAAAAATAGGGGAAATGGTCATCTTACCATTGAGAAGTTTCGTGAGAATTTCAATCATGTTTCTTACAAATATCACGGGTATATTAAGAATAAGATGCATCCCATTACTCACTTGTTCGAACAGAAATTGAAGTTCTAAAGATATGTTTTCATTGCATAAGTAAAACAATGAAAACACTCGTTACTGGTAGTACAGGATTAGTAGGTCAGTCCTTAAAAGAACTTGCAAAAATCGATAAGACAAAAGAATGGGTCTTTGTTACATCTAAAGATGCTGATCTCTGTGATTTAACACAGACAAATGAGTTGATTAAAAGAATAGCACCAGATGCTGTTATCAATCTTGCCGCAAACGTTGGAGGATTATTCAAAAATATGAGACAAAACGTAGAGATGTTTGAAGACAATCTCTTGATAAACATGAATATGATGAAAGCTTGTCATAAAAACGGTGTAAATAAGTTAGTATCGATCATGTCCACGTGTATATTTCCCGATAAAGTAGAATATCCCATAGAAGAAGACTATCTACATAATGGTCCTCCACATGAAAGTAATATGGGATATTCGTATGCAAAGAGAATGATAGATGTTTTGAGCAACGCTTATAATAAACAATATGGAACGAAGTTTGTTACAGTAGTTCCAGGTAACTTATACGGTGAAAATGATCAATTTAATCTTGAGAATGCACATGTTATACCAGCATTGATACATAAATGCTATTTAGCCAAACAAAACAATACAGAGTTTTGCGTATCTGGTACAGGAATACCATTAAGACAATTTACGTATGTGAAAGATCTTGCTAAAGTATTGGTATGGGTATTAGAAAGTTATTCTATGAGTGTCCCGTTAATAGTATCTACAGAAGAAGAAGTTTGTATTCAAGATGTTGTATTTATGATCGCAGATAAATTATCTTTCGAAGGAGATATCTCGTTTGATTTAGAACCATCAAATGATGGACAATATCAAAAAACAGTTTCTTCAGGTCGATTAAAGCTATTTTATAAAGATATGACTTTCACGGGATTAGATAAAGGGTTAGACAATACTATAGAATGGTTTTTGTATAATTATGAAAATATAAGAAAATAAGAGTAAGTAAAAACAATGAAGAAAATAGTTAATAATTCTTTATTGCAATGTAAAGCTGTAAAACCTACAACAAGTTCTACACAAAAAATCTTCAACCAAATGATATACTTTTTCAGTTCTGGATGTACCTTTCATATGATGAATTATGATCTAAAAAATAACAAGGGTATATAAAAATGACAAAGGCTCAAAACAAGGAACTAGCTCGTGCAGAGTATGCTTGCCGTACAATGCGGAACTCGATCAAAGAAAAAGATCGTGAACTAGAGGATGCACACGAAGTTATTACCGAACTTAGGAGCGACCTTCGTAAAGAAGTGGCCTATTATGAGGATAGATTATGTGCTAGATCTATTATAATGGCAGGTATGCTAGTGGGTGTGTTTACTTCGTCGGGAGTAGCATATTATGCTTGTTAAAATTCAAAATAGTTTTATAACCTCTCTTTCTATGAGGATATAAAACTTATTCAGGAAGTAGAGCCTTAAAGGCATTTCCAAGTTTCTTATGTTTGACTTCAAGTGTGTTATACTTACTCTGAAGTTCAGTAAACTGTTCACGTAATTCTACAAGTTCATTTGTTGATTTAGTTAGATCTTGGCTTTTCTGCGACAATTCGCTAAATACTTTGTCAAGACTAGATTTAATAACAGTATCAACACCATGACGAAGAGCTGAAGAATCTTCTTTAGTAGAAGATTGGGGAGTTTCTTTTACAGGAGTTGGTGTCTCTTCGACTGGTTCTTCTTCTGTTGGCGTCTCTTCGACTGGTTTTTCTTCTGTCTCTTCAACGGGTTCTTCTTCTGTCTCTTCAACGGGTTCTTCTTCTGTCTCTTCAACGGGTTCTTCTTCTGTTTCTTCGACGGGTTCTTCTTCGCTACCCATGTCAATCAATTCTGGATCCAAAGGAAACTTATAATCCTCAGCCAATGCGATAGTTTCATCGTCCAAATCGATGAGTTCTCCGTCTTCGCAACGGCCTATAACAACCTTATCTTCCTTAGATTTAAAAACCAGGGTCGAATCTTCATGCCAAGGTCTTTTGAGACCTGAATGCATTTTCAAACTTCTTTTAGCTTTCTTTTGAGATGTGGACATATTTATAATTGTGTTTTATATATCAACGCATTTGTTTAGATATATAATACAACATTTTCTACTTGAGTTACCTACCAAAAATCTTTCTACTAGCCTCTCTAGCAGCAAAATCTTCATCAGTTAATACAGTAGAGTATATTTCTGCCTGACCAGTATTACCAGCCCAAATAATATCCATAGTATTTGCTAACGCTTCGTATACATCTGTTTTATGTTTAATTTCTGTTTTTTGTAGTTGTTTATTGAATACGTTATACATATCAACACGATGCACATTTTGAGTAAATTCGATGACCAAATCAAGCAAATCCTCCCCTAATTTGTTACTGGTAGATAATAAATTTTGTAACCTTTCTCTCAATGTTGAGGTTGAAGACATGTTTTATATAATACAAACAACCTTTATATCCTTTATACATTTTTACGTTGAATTTCTTTATCTCAACTGTATATAAAATGGAGTTATATCTCAAAATAGTATTAATATTTGTTATTCTTGGTGTTATAGCAACAGGAATTACATTTGGCGTTCTATGTATGAATAAAAAGAATAAGAACGGATATAAATATCCTCGTAAAGTAGCTAAACAAAATCATGAAAATCATGATCAGGAAGAAGAATTTAAACCAGTATTAGTCTCCGGATCTCCTCATCTTGGACCAATTGCTGGTGAAGTGCAACAGCCGAACTGTGGAGTGATATGGGATAACGTAGACGTTGATTATGGTCTCCCTGTAGATCAATCACTAGGACCCGTTTCTCCTGAATGTAGAGCAGATTAGATTAATTTCTCTTATCCTCGCCCATAGACATTAATACTTTTACCAGAGCAACATCTGGTTTATGATCATCATAAAATTCTCTTCTTGTTTTGTAAAGGATATCACCTATATCCTTTCCTTTTACGGGTACACCCATTCTATTAGCTTCATTTTTTACATTGTTACCGTTTATAGGAAACGTTTGTTTAAAAATGACCCAGTTATCTGTAAGAGTTTCGCTAAATCTTCTTATCTGATATTTTGGGTCATTTTTAAACAACCATGTCCATACATCGATACAAAATTGTTCGTGGGGTTTGATATCATCTGCTAGTAATAGACTATCTGAAACGTGATATTGATGTGTCAATTTGTCCAAAGATTTTTCAGATACACAAGTTTCAATCATTGTTGCATCTTTAGACGATAATCTTAAATCTTCCCCCATAAGAGCTGATTTAATTAAAGAATCATTTTTCTTACTCCGAAATATCATCATGGCTAAACGTCCTAAATTTTTCAAACCTCTTCCTTTCAGGTTTGAAAACTAATCATATATTTAAGTAGTTGCTGTACTTTCTGTTTTTAGATCTTTCTGTTTAGATTGAGCTTTCTTAATTCTACTAGCTCTCTTCTTTTGTATCACTCTATCTATCTCCTTTGAAAGTTTATCTACGGTAATTTCACTTAGATCAACTTTCTCCGTAAACTCCTTCATCGAAATATTTTTCCCCGTCTTCTGTATCCAATAATAAACTAACGCTGACGCTACAGATTTTGGACGTGATTGGTTGAGTTTATAAGAGGTGTTCTTAATCTGGTTATGAATATTCACAACTTCCTTTTTCTGCTGCTTAGTAGCTTCAAATTTATCCATAATATTTTCAACTAAATCTACAGGTGTAATATACGTTGTTCTAATAGGAGATTTTTTAGGGGCATGACGACTAATATGTTTAATACCAGTAGAACAATCCTTCCTTTCAAGACCGAAAACAGTGCTCAAATCTTCCCAAGTTTCTGGAGTACCATTGAGCTTATAAGCGTTGAAGATACAGGCAAAAACTATCGATTTTCTAGACGTACCGCGGTATATCTGAAACTCATCAGGATCATCAGGATTTTTCTTTTTCTTCTTTGTAACATCAGCGTAAATCTCGTTAGCTTTTCGTACTATTTTTTCAGGAAATCCCATACCCTCTACATCTTTATATATACTACGCTCTTCACGTCTCCTAATCTGACATCTATTTGGGTCTGCAGTATGTATATTATCTGACGGTCCGTAATATCTCCATTCTTTCTCTTGTGAAATGTCTCGAAGAACCTCCTCGCCACATTCTATACAATGAGTAACACCGTTTTCAATAGCTAGCTCAGTATGAGGACAACCTTTGTTTTCATTTATCTTATCTAGCTCATCAGAAGAGCTAGTTGTTTCACATTCACGTAGTGCTTGGTCAAAAAGTTCGAAATCATCCATTGTTTATTTGTTTAGACAAAGTTTATTTGCGTAAATATCATTTTCATTTTTGTTGAGGTATAAGGATTTGATTGTTATTAATACATTTACAGTGAGAGGATTATAAAACCAATTGGTTTTATAACTTAATCATCTAAACATCATCTAATCATTCTTTCTTTAGGCGGATTACCATATCTCTGTAGCTCCCTGTCACAAATAGACATGCATATTAATACTGTTAGCAATGAACCCGGTATGATACAGAGTAGAGCTAAATCGGGAATACCACCAGCACACATTTTGTGTTTTTGTGGGGTTTAGTTATATTTTTCAATTTACTTTTGTACTACAAACAGATTATTATCGACTTCGTTGTGGGGATTAGGTATCTTAATAAATTGATACTTGTACGGCATCCCCACTGGTACGATATTAGGGTTGTAATCTAATATATCTTCGATAATATACCAACCCCCTTTCCTCAATTTAGGAAGTAGAGTATACATAACGTTTATGTTAGTCTCAAAATGGTGGAGACCGTCATCAATGATAATATCAAATTCAACATCTTTCAAAGATCCTTCATAAAACGTGTCATAAGTACCAGATATATCTCTCTGATCCATATAGAATCCTGTTATTCTCTTATCAGGAAAGTCTATAATATCTTTATCAATATCACACGCCCAAAGTTCTGCATTGGGAAAGTACTCCTTCCACGCACGAATACTAGCACCGGGGCTGTAATTGGGTATACCAGTCATATTACTAGGTATACCTCTGTTATTAGACCCAATACCAATTTCTAATACGTTAAGAGGTTCTTCCCTACGATCTTTGAAGATATGATCATAAAATAAAGTATAATTATGATGTTGAGTTCCTTTGTCTGAACCGTGTTTGGTCATCATATGGCATAGTTCTGTCTTTGGTTGTTTCACCATAGTTTCGAGTTTATCTGGAGAGAAAAGACGAGATATGTTTGTCGAAGCTTTCATTTCTTTGTAATGTGAAATGAGGACTTTAAGTTTAATTCTGATTACTTGTTTAATAGATTTATACCAGGATTAGAACCCATTTTAGATCGTTTTTCTAGGAGTTGGGATGTATCTTTTTGTTATTCTACCTGTATCTATTTCTACTTTTATTTTACATCTTTCTGAAAATGTACCAAAGCCTCATGCCACTTTCCAGTATAATGCATTGCAAACATATCTGGTCGATGGAAGAAACATGCTAATACGAGGGCTTGATCATCATCAGCTAAACCTAATACGTTTTGATAATAAGTAAGTACTTGGTGATATAATGTTTGATATTGTTTTAGTATATAACTACTACCACAGAAAAAGAATCCACCTACCTTTTCTAAAGCATGTGACATTGTTTGTAATATATCTCTATCAGATTGTGTAATAGGATTTATCAACGTGTAATTGACTTTATTAGGGTCTAGTTTTTGAGGATCAAGCATACGTTCTGGTATTCGTTCTGGTAACATATTATACCCAAAATCTACCCAGCAATAGTAATCCGATGGAGAGACCTTGTAAAGAGCGCATTTATCTATTAAATGACATATGTAATCTATTTTACAATGATTTATTAACGTATATTCCGGTATATAACATTCCGGACACATACTACGATGGGCAACTATATTCTTAAATCTTTGAGTTTCCATAATATACTTCTCAATACTTAGGGTTCTCCACATTGGTAAATTATCCCACAAAAATTGAGAATCTATTGGAATTAGAGTTATTTTGGTATGAGGATGTATCTCTTTCCTAAGCGTTTCGATATGTTTACTGTCTATAAATAAGACCATATTATACATCCCTATTTCCTCTGGGGGTTGAGAAAACATTTCTATGAATGGTCTAAATCCTTTAAGATATTCTTCAAACGTTCTAGGGAATGTCTTCCATTTATCTCTTCCTAAATCGTAGAACGCTGATACGTAAGTAATTGATGACATCTTTATTAATACTGACAGGTCTTTAATTCGTGTATCTGAAAACAGATCAAAAGGAATTGAAACAAACCATTGCAAATATGAAAACAGATCAACAAAAGGAGTTGGAACAAATTATCACAAAGCTTGAGGTAGATCATCAAAAAGAGATTACCAAAATATACAAAGAGTTATCTGAGAAGAAGGATCCTTGAGATAGCTAAGCAAACAAAAACAGCTACAAAAAACAATGATAACAGTCGTAATCTGACTTTTGCAACACCACTTAATCTAGAAGATGGGTTTATTCGAGAAGCTGTAAATAAACTATCACTAATACATGTACAAAAAGGTATCGCTAATTTCGTAGTAGATAATATTCTTACAGATGAGCAAGGCATAAACTATACAAATGCAGAGATACGTCCAGAAAAACATCTTATTATATGAACTCGAATGGTGATGTCGTAAAGGATGTAAATACTGAGAAACTTAGAAAGGTTATTGTACCAAGTATTAAGACAAGAACAACAGATATATCAAAAGATAATTATATAGATGATGGTAATAAACAGGAGAAGTTCTATGAACAGATCTGCGAAATACATAATATCGATATATTCACCAAAAATGTTGCAGATATGACTTAATATAAAAAGATCTCGCAGTATTACAGTAACAATGGAAAATCTCGCAATATGTATCACGATGGGAGAACAATCAGAGAATCATGTAGGAATGCAAAAAATGGCAACCATGTATTAGGCAAAGTTGTACAACAAATTCTCAAGGTCAACAATCATGTAGTTCATATACAGATCCTTGCTGTTATCAAACATGTTGTCTATATGATTATGAAGATTGTAAGATTGATTGGGATATCTTTATTAATTTTGTTCGTACAAAAGAGATTTGTGTGTGGATTCGCAGATCGATCGTGTCGTAATGATAAGTTGTCAAGATTTCCAGAAAATAGCACTGTACAATGTTATTATGATCCAAAGACTAACAAAGTCGATTTTTCAGAACCTTCTGAAGGTAAATGGATTGGAGGATGTGTAGGATCATCGTTTGGTCTATTATGTTTCTTTTCTGTATTGGTATATATATCTAAGCCTTATTTCGATGAATGTGGACTCTATTTCGTGCTAGACGTAATAGGGTAGAAACTAGGGTAGAATTACCAACCCCTCAATCACAAAAACCAGTATTTGAAGAACCGATTGGTGATAATTACGAGAAAAGTTTAGTATGGTGATATAATAATGATCCTTAAGAATATATTTTAATAAGTAAATGGAAGGTCTCAACCATTTACTTAATTTATATACAGAAGAAAACGATGAGTTGGAAATACGGTTTGGATTTTATACGCCAAGAGGTTTTACCGCTGGTATTACTCAATTTGCGTATCATTATTTTCTAAACCATTTCACCAAAGAATATCCTACTCTCGACAAGATAACAAACGTGTGTATACTAAAAAGATATCCAAATGGTCTTCGTAGTATAGATCAAGACGGAGGATCTGCATGTGTTTCAAAGAAAGAAAGAAAAGAAATCATAGATCTACAATCTGAATCATTAAGATTAGCATTAAGTAAAGAACATCATGATATCACAGATCTTCCTGTTGATCCAGATAGTTATACTATGAAATTTAAGAGGATACGCACGACTTTTATTGACAATGACGGAGGATATCGAATTGATATCTCTCATAACCTACCTATAGGTAAAACAAGAATTTCTCCCTACGAATTTGAGATCGAGTTCTTAGAGAAGCCGAGCTTACAAAGATTGCAAAGTGTCATTAGATGGGCATCAGAAATATATTCTTATATGAAGAAGTATTATCTAAGTGTTATATATCGATTTAATGACTTTTTCCGAAACGAGGTTCGAGTTAAGCATGAGTTATATGTTGGATTTTCTAAACCTATAAATGTAAAGGTTAGAAATATACCATTTCTAACCAATTACGTATTTTCACCAAAACCAAACGGAGTAAGTTATTTCTTGTTCTTTGACAAGTTTGGAGTATATTATATTAATGAAACAGAAGTTATAAAAGTATACGAACCTATTCGCGAACTTTATGGGACTATTGTGTTAGGTGAATATATGCCTACAGGATTTGGAAACTCTCATTTCAAAGATAAGGGTATTTATCTAGGATATGATACGTTATTTTTGAAAGGAAAAGATGTTAGAGGATTATCGACCATTGATCGTAATAATCAAATGGAGATTGTAAGAAATTATCTTCCCAATTTTTCAATCGTACCAATGTTCTTTTCTGGAGATTCACCAACACATGCAATTAAACAAACCTTTGATTTCATACATGCAAATTTCAAACCAGAAGAGAATGATGGAATGATTATGAAACATAACTATTCTCATTATAACTTCAAATACGATAAGAGCGCGTATAAGTATCCAGTTTGGAAATGGAAACCTTCAGAACATATTACTATTGATTTTTCAGTTGCATGTGATCCAGATTATAAATCTAAGAATGCGTGTGGTAAGTATCAAATTTTTGTTGGAGTTCCAGATGGTGAGATAGATAATTTTACTGGTACAACAGAACATCCGTATGATGGATACGTTGAGATACCTGAAGATAAATTTGGTCTTGTTCATGCTGGTACTATTTTAGAGTTTGGATGGGATTCTTCTACGCAAAAGTTAATCCCTACTCGTGTTCGCGATGATAAGGTAAAACCCAACTTTCACATTACCGCTGAGAGTACTTGGGAAGATATATTTCATCCTATAACAGAACAAGAGTTGGTAAATCTTTCAGTGTATTGTATAAATCGTAACGAAGAATCTGCTTTAACCGCTAGAAAAGTGTGTGAATTTATTGAGAAAACCATGGATGCTGGGGTACTTATCAAATTGGGAGAATATCTCGGATCTGGTGAAATTCCCAATACTTTTGCTATGGGATTTAAGATAGCTCGCAAAGCTGGAGTAAGAAATAAGGTGGTAGAGGCTATTCAATTAGCAAAATGAGAACCCATTTTATCTCCTAGTAATAGATAAAATGGTAACAATAGTTGTATGTGTAAAGAAAGCTATTTTAAACAAGAGAGGATTATCTGATTTTGTGTCTATAACTACTTTTAAAGTTATAGAAATACGATACAAATGGAACAAGACCCTATTATTCAACAAGCAGATAATTATCTATCACAGGAATACTTTCCCGATCAACTTAGAGAAAAACAAGATCAAGAGTATTATATAACCCAGGGTATAGAAAGAATCAAAGATATTCGTAACGAATTGGATCAACAATTGAAAGTTAAGACGAAGGAAATAGATGATTGTGTTAATGAACTAAAAGTACATTCTAAGAATAATACTGCAACAAAAGAATATGATATGATAGTGGGACAATATAGTCGCTATAATCCAGATCTCTCTTTAGAAGAGATACTGAAACATCCCAGGGTTATGGTAAAGAAACATGCTTTAGATGAATGGTGTAAAAAGATACGCCGTCTTCAGGTTAAGATAAAGAAGTTGAGAAAACGGTTAATACATCTACTGTTGGATGAATGTAGATTACAGTTAGAAGAAATATCAACTAAATTTGCTCTTTATTCTGCTGTAATGGGTTGTGATCAAATACTAGAACCTCTTTAATTGCTTACTTAAAATTATATAGTTGTTAAGTAAAACAGATGGATTCATCGTTAAGAGAGAATGAGTTGATACATAGATTACAACAAATCAAAGCAGAAGAAAGTAAAATTCGAACAGAGTTATCTCAATTAAGTTCTGATTATGCTGTAAAGAATAAGCCACAAAAATATAAGAGAACAAATTATTAAACCCATATTGGGTTTAATAATATTTAACAACTTTATACCATTCCCATCGATTCCAGTTCTTTCCAATCGTCCCACTCCGTATACCACGCTATCCTATTGGGATGACACGCTTTCATTACCAATTCATCTGCTATCAGACTATCGTTTCTGATAGAGAAGTATTCGGAGCTCTGTTTCTGACACCATTGGTGATAGTTTGACTCTACCAACTTGTTCAATGACAGAGGATGGACCGAAAATTAAAGTGTGTACAGTCTAAAACTTTAGTATCCTGGGGAATATTCCCATAATTATCGCCAGGATACACATTTTGATGTATTATATCCTATAAATTAAACATAAAAATAAATTTACGATATATGCATTAGTGACTTCCTCTACGTTGTAGAGGATCAATAGTTTCTACCACGACGAGAGGATGAAAATCTTCATCAGAATCTTCATCAGAATATTCATCAGAATATTCATCAAAAGGTGATTTCCAACGATACTCAGGATATTCGTTGTAATAATCTTTCAGATGCTCTCTCTCGTCGAGAGAATCGTCATCAATCCATTCTTCACAATACATATCATTTAGTTCGTCGTTTGAATATTCTTGATTGCAAAAGGAGTAGGACATAATAAAGTTACTCCTATCAAACTTGATCAAGAATATTCAATTTAAGTTATACCTTATACGTTTCTTCCTCGTCATTAAAGGAAGTATACTTCTTTTGTTTTATTGACATGATTACACTGTCCGTATAAAAATGAGTTAACAAAACCTTGCAAAGGTGAACATATCGAATGAAGCAGATAAAGTATAAACAAAGATTGATTTGGGAAAATAAGATCATGTATTCTATTTATTATCGCGGGTATGCGAAGAATCATAAAAGCTAATGAATATAACGTTAGTCTACGAATCAACCACCCGTTTCTCCATCAACAGGAAATATCTTTGATATACCATCAATTGTAAGAAATCTATAATACCAAATATAGACAAACGACCCTATCAATGGAGCAAAATCTTGATGATCTGAAGAGATACCACACCAAGAACTAGAATCTCCAAATTGTAAAGTATTCCCCAACCAATATAATGATACCTCTTTTCTAAACTGTTAGCTTTCCCTCTTCCTAAAACCATCCACGTGTTATACGTAAGTATACATGTCCAAATAAATGTCAAACATACAGAAACGATCCTCCAATAACACAAATCCTCGTATTTAAACATTTACCTCCATCATCACGATGAAATGTAGATATATATGATACAGCTGTAAATAAATCTGCAAAGGTTAAAGAGATAATTACACGAATACCAAGATTATGACCAGATGTGCATAGATACCATACAATAACTAGAAGACAACCTACAATAGATAAACAATATCTTCTTCTGTTCCTGTAAATCTTCTCGTTCAGGTTCTTTCAAACTTTTTAGAATAGCAGGTATCAATAGTCCAAGAATAATAATCTATCCAATGCATTGAAGTAGTTTCGTTTTGGTATGGT
>Ga0180120_10000741_pt1 | contig 16812 bp, 11 predicted proteins | sample CPBDNA_3_FD_129677 | JGI IMG/M metagenome (GOLD analysis project Ga0180120, IMG submission 129677) | Freshwater to marine salinity gradient microbial communities from Chesapeake Bay, USA - CPBay_Spr_31_0.2_DNA (version 2) (version 2) | ecosystem: Environmental > Aquatic > Marine > Coastal ... | reverse complement strand
CAGAAATTAGAAAACGTGTTACCGCTTCTAGAGAAATACAATCAGAACGATTTAAAGATTTTGAAAACGTACATTATAACGCTCAAATGACGGTAAAACAAATTCGTGAATTCTGTAAGTTATCCGAAGAAAGTAAAACACTTTTAAAGACGGCTATGGAAAAATTAAACCTTTCTGCAAGGGCTTATGATCGGATTCTAAAAGTTTCTAGAACTATTGCTGACTTAGCAAGTTCTAAAGATATTTCTCCAGATCATATCGCCGAAGCGATACAATATAGAAGTTTAGACAGAGAGGGCTGGTTGGGGTAAAGTTCTATATTTTTGTGTTCTATGAAAAGACTTTTATCTTTAATTATTTTTTGTTATTAATTTTACCACCAATGACCTTGCATGAGACCTTAGAGACTAAAAAATTTATTCTGTGTTGGTTATACCAAAAATACATAACTACTCTATCAGCTCCCTTTTAGAAGTCCGCATCATAACATTTCAAATATGTAATAGTATCTAATGTGGTGGTATAAATAAACACAGTTAATGTTCCTTTGCGAATAAGTTTATTAGTTGCAAATAAAATTTAATTTATATATGTTAGAAAGATCATGAAAAAACTACTATGCATTCTTTTAGCTATAACTTTTATTGGATGCTCTGATTCTTCTGAAAATGAAGATTTAAATATTTTAGATAGTCCCACAGAATTTACTTTTATAAACAATATTCATAGCAGTCTAACTGATGAGTAGGTTTCAGAATTTAATAAAATAATGGGGGTGCTTAAGCAGCTAATCCCCACGAATCCTGACGATTACTTTTATGAATTGCCAATATATGCTTGGAACGGCTCTGCAGAGCGCCGATATTAGTTCCGTTCTTCCAAATAAAGAATTAACTCTTGAAAGCATTTATAAGAATTAGCATAGGTTATCTAAACTATTTACGGCGTTTTAAACTTCCTGAATTAAAGATGAGGATATACCTATGGTTTAGTTAATTACAATTAATTGTTTTTTAAAATTAATATCCATAAATTTACAAATAACTAATTTATTAAAATATGAAAAATACAATTTCAATTACAGTTTTAATTTGCTCACTTACACTAGTATCCTGTGTTTCACCTCCACCTTGTGAAACTCCTGTAAATGGCTTTTTAACAGGCACTAGCAAGCAGGTGAAAATGGGGAATACAGACGCAGTAAACGTTTTTAAACAACTAGATATTGCTTGGGCAAATCTTGATTATGAAAAAATGAAAACATTTATTGCCGAGGATGCATATCTAAGTTTTGATGATGGGTTTTTAGCAACAACTCCTCAAGAATTTATAGATAAAATTAAAACTGAAGTTGCACAGACTCAAGCAGAAGGTAATAATTATGAGTGGACAACAAATTATGCATTTGCATTGGCACAGACTGATGATGGAGACGATCAGACCACTGGTGATATTGGAGATTGGGTAAATGCTCAGTTTACATCAAAAACTACAAATCCAGATTCAGAAATTGATTCAGAAGTTATCTATGAATATTATCACATTGTTGAAGGGAAAGTTACTCAGTGGAATCAATTTAAAAAAACTATAAGAAAATAAACTAATAAAATATCTTAATAAAAATTAAGCCTCCTACTAAAATAGGTAGGCTTTTTTTTATAGAATATTTCGGAATTATAAAAAGATCCTTGGAAGTCGTTTTAAGAGACAATCAGATGCACTTGAATAGGACATAATACTCATTTAAATACCCAGGTGCTATAGAAATCTTTAAAAGAACAAGCTCTATAACCAAGCTATAGTATGCTATAGGGCATTTATCTAAATGTAAGTTTAACTTATTTAAGAGGTTTAGAACTCCCTAAATTAAAGGAAGAAAATATTCCAAAAAAAAAGTGCGCAAATTAATGCGCCCTTTTTTTATTAAATGTATTGGTGTATTAAACAAAGTTTTTTTTAAGTGCCCTTACATTAGTCTTTAGGTTTTATCTATTACAAATAATTAAACCTGCAGGTGGGCAGTAAACTAAAAAGCCCTGCATAAATGCAAGGCTTTTTATACTAAGAAATTAATTTTATTAACGTTCGAAAGTGTAGTAAATAGTTCCTTCATCATCTTGTTCAGAAAATACGGCATCAGTATCGTTCAACGATACAATAGTAATAAGCGGTGGATAATCGTCATCAAGCGCCACATAAAAAGCAGTTTGACTGTCATCAGACCATCTCCAAGTATCTGTTTCAATCTTCGTACCTTCAGAGCTTCCGTTATACGCAAAGGTATAGGTGCCATAAGTAGAAATAGAAAGCAATAATTCTTTAGCGGGTATACAGTTCTCAATATATACATCTTCACCTGTGGAACTGTCATATACGAAACAAGGTGCTGCATACATTTCTGAAGTAAGGTCCACTTCGTTTTGTACCGCACTCACAAGGGTCCATGTATTTACAAAAAGGACATGGTTTGAGTCCTCATCCGAAGAATCGCTTTCCTCCATCGCTTCTTCTTTTTGGGTGGTATGGCTTCCTTCAAGATTATTACATATTTCAAAGTCGCTATCTGAAAGATTTAATACGATTGTAAAAGTTGATGTTAATTCATTGTTTTCTTCAGTAACAACTACATCAGACAAGGTGGCAATGACCATATTTGATTCTCCGCTGTTAAAATAGAGATCAACGCTTGTTACAAACCCATTGGCATCTTCATTCAATTCATAAGTTCCAAATGCTGCATTGGATTGTCCTTCAATAAGAAATCCCATAATATAATTGTCATCGGTAAACTCAATGTAGTCAAATTCACATGTAACGTTCTTCGTAATTCCTGGTTTTGTACTATCCGAGAAATCCCATCTTCCAAAAATAATTTTTTTAGCCTCTTCAGTTGTCTGTTCTGCCAACGTTCCTGTTGCATCTAAAACTGTAATTACATTGGATATTTCCTCTACAGAAGTTTCTTCGGAGTCTTTGTCACAAGAGATTACAAATAATACTAAAAATATGTAAAATAAATTTTTCATAAAAAATAATTTTTTTTTAATTGGTTGTAAATTTACAGTAATTTATCCAAACTTTGAAATTAAATGAAACCATTGTCCCATTTAATGGGTATTAAAACATTTAAAGTTGTTAAAAGACAGTTATTATATCTATTAGTAATTTAACTTACTTAAAAGAGTTATTATGTGGTTCATAATTTTTATACGTATCTGTGAACATTCTGCGCTTTTCAAAGTCTTGCAAAAGAAAGTTCGATAATTGGAGCACGTTGAGTACAAATAAAGAAAGTGTAAACTACTGTTTAAGGTTTGTCTAAAAAATATTTTTTAATGAATATTATTAGATAATAGGAGGGCCTTGTAAATAAGGACTGTGTAAAAAAGAAGTAACGATAAAGTATATCAATACTAAAACCACTCCTAAAATAACTAATAGAATCAATGGAAGCAAAAGATTTTCTAAAAATTTACTATCTCTATAATGTTGCATAATAGTATTTTAGCTATAAGTTACAAAATAATTCAATACCTAAACGCAAAATCGTAAGGCAAAATTTTTATCTAATTTTGTGAAACCGTCTTTTTTGTTTACTAAAAGTTTTATGACGGATATTGCAACGGGTAAAATTACTACTGTAGAAGCCCTTCTTTCCGTATATGAATACCTAACTTTAAACACTCACTTATCATTCTATTTTTTACATCCTGAATAACTATAAAATTAATTAGTTAATCATTAGCTTTTCAGTTGTAAAGGAACCGTTTTGACTAATCTGCATGATATATAAACCGGGGGTTAAATCTAAAACACTAAATACCTTGGATGTCAGTGTTTCCTTTTTAACTTGCTTCCCTAATACATCATACACTTGAACATTAATATACCCGTTTTCGGGTGATTCAATCGTTACTTGACCTATGTTCGTAGGATTCGGATATATCTTCATAGCCGGTTTATTTTCAATCTTACCAACAGAAAGAAAATTTGGTAAAAAGTACTGCAACGCGTCATTTGCCATAAGTTGGGCTTCATGCCCGATCCCTGCTACTTCGTGTTTTTCCCAATTAAAAGTGACCTCCATATTTTGAGCAGTAGCTTGACTGGTATTAAAAAAATATTGACCTCTTTCAAATCGGTGAATTCCTTGTTGTGCATCTACTACATCATTACGTCTTATTCCTGTACTTGAATCTGAATTAGTATCATTTTTTCCTAAATGCACAATCAATTTTTTTGAAAATGCGGTGATTAAATCTGTGGTTGGTAATTGTCCATTGTCAATTCCATAAGGAAAACTAACTCCGTTTTCGGCTACTGTGTACCAGCCTGCATTGGAGCAAACTGCAATGTCTAGTTTACTGTTTGGTAAATAGGTAACGAAACGGTGTAAAAATTGGGCACCACCAGAATGGCCCCAAGCGTTATAGGTCTCTCGAATATTTGAAGCTGCTACTTTTACATAATCAAAGAGTGGATCTAAGGTAGAAAAAGTCCATTCGCTTTGGTCGTTAAAAGTTTCTGGGCTTGGATTGTCTCCATCATCAAAAATATTTGACATATTGTAATTATCTCCTAACCCTGGATAGTTTACTACTGAAAATTCTGGTGCGATTACAATAAATCCATTATCATTTGCCATTTGTATCCAATAATCCCTATAGGATTCTCCATTTCTACCAGCACCATGAAGCGACATTAATATAGGCATGGTTGTTATATCTCCATCCGGAATATGATAGAATATTTCAACTGGTGGTCTATTTAAAGGTGCCTGTGGCGTAAAGGTAAAAGAGCCTGTTCCTGCCGTTAATGTGAAGCCATTACCAGAACCATATTGCAGCGGGAAATCGCCTCCTAAATTAGAGAGGTATGCTTCTACTCCTGCACCTCCTTTGCACTTCGTGTTGCCATCTAATGAGTTTTTTCCACTATACACCCAATGTGTTTCATCCCAAGCTCCCGTATCTGCAATCCCAGATTTTCTTGACACTACAGAGTCGTCATGTTCCCAAATAGTATCATCATCTGCATCCGTATCCGTTTTTCCAAACTGACTTACCACCACACCATTTAAAATAAGTTGATAGCCATCATTCCCATTTGTAGCGGTGTTCGTTACAATTGTATTAAAACCTTCAACTGAAGCATTAGTTTCAAAAGTTATACTTGGAAATTCTGCTTGCATCATTACTACATCTCGAACAATATAAATAAAACGATCCGTAATACTTCCAAAACCAGCAACCGCTATCTCTTTATCAGCGCCCCACAGACCTCCATTTTCCATGTATTTTAATTGTACTTCTGTACTAAAATCTACAGTACCTGTCACATACAATTCCACGGTTTTCACGAAAGGAGCAGAGCAATCTGTCTCAATAATTTTAGTGATGGATACTGTTTGTGCCAAGCAGATAAAAGGTAGAAAAAAAAGTAGAAAGTGAAATTTTTTCATAAAAAAGTGAATGTAAGTCAATAAAAAAGGCGTTTTAGTCTCCTAAAACGCCTTTTTAAAAATTAGTTTTATTAGTTGATAATTAATTTATGAGTAGCAGAACGGTCTCCTATTGTTACTTTTAACAAGTACAAACCGGCACCTAATTCACTTACATCTAATGCCTCTGAAGTTAATTCAGTTTTCAAAACATTTCTACCGATTGCATCGAACAACGCTATGTTTTTAACACCCGCCAAAGGAGACTTAATTGTTACCAAACCATTATTTACAGGGTTGGGATAAATAGATAGTTCTGCTTTTGAAAAAGCTTTAGTTGATAAAGACTCCAAAAATGGATATACGCAAGTACTATCAAAAATAGTTGTTGATTCATCTGTACAGTCAGGGCCACCATAGGTCCATACGTCATTAACCTTATAAGCCCATGAATCATTGTATGCCCAATCCATACTGAAATTACTTGATCCTCCTTCAAAATTAATTTCGCCAAACGTTTCAACTACTGAACCATTTTTAAATAACTCAATTGCATCATTTCCATTACCGTTAATAGCAGTAGAAGCTAAAAGTATATGATCAAATAAATTATAACCAGCAGTAGTAAAATAACTTTCCATTGCCGACAAAGTTCTAGCTACAAGTATATTATCCCCTGCAGTTACCGAAATAGCATCAAAACTATATTCTAATCCATCAGTTCCTCCTCCGTTACCAGCAGTTCCAATTCCATACACACTTAAATCTGCAATATCTGAAGTGGCTAAAACATGAATAGCTTTTCCGTCGTTACCGGCTGAGGGTACGGTAAAGTCAATAATACCTTTAAGTTCTAATTCTATAGTTCCTGTAGGCTCACAAACTGGACTCGTTACCTCTCTTGTAAGAGTACATAATCCACCATTTGCTGTATCATCCATGGTAATTGTAACATCTGTTCCTTCTGAAATTCCTGATACTGTAATATTTCCTGTAACGTTTGTTGATGGATCATCTCCTGAAACAGTACCTGTAGTGCTAGTAACAACAAAAGTTGTAGTACCTGCACCTGAAAAAGCTAAGGTAACCGAATACGTGTCTGTACCAGTTGTAATGGCATCACAATTAGTAGTTGCAGAGCCAAGTGAAGCTTCACAGACAGGGTCACAAGCATCATTTTCGACACCAGGAGTTCCTGAATCTCCATCTCCAAAAACAGAAGTTGATAAACACCAATTAGCTGCAAGGTTATTGTCACCTGCTAATTGATTAGGATCTAAAGATATACTAAATCCCGGACCACCGTCAGGGAAACCACCAACTCCATAAACAATTCTATCAATTTCAACTGAACTAGGACTCAACAATACAATTTCATCTGCGCCATTGGCCATAGAAAAAACACCATCTCCATAACTGTGGTCTAAATTTACGCCACCATTTACAGTACTATCTGCACCACGACCCATTACAAAATAAGATCCGGCAGGAACTATAATTGAAGTTGTAAACGTATGAGAGTCAGAACCATCATCTTTTAAAGTCCATCCATTTAAATCAATATCTAATCCTGTAGAATTATATAATTCTAACCATTCTCCAACAGTATCACTAACAGCACCAGAGTCATTCATAAATTCTGTAACTACTATATCTCCTGCACTTTGTGAAAAGCCTGTAAAGGAAATTAGTATAAATAATAAAAAGTAAAGTTTTTTCATAATAGTTGTATTTAATATTAATTAATTGGTTAAAAATTTATATTTGGGTAGGGTATTGTACTCGGATGTTATTAGTCTTATCTCCAAAAAAAAGGAAATTATTAACAGCTAAAAAAACATTTTAATTAGCTTGTAAACTTGCTTCCAGAAACTGGAAAGCATCACTTGCCATCAATGCTTCGTCATGGCCAATATTAGAAACTTCTTTTAGCTCCCAATTAAAGGAATTCCCCCTATTTTGAGCCTGTGTTCTGCTTGTGTTAAAATAATAGCGTCCGCGCTCTAAGCGCTGTATTCCTTGCTGTGCATCTACCACTGAGTTCCTTCTCACCCCTCCGTCTGGATTGGTATCATTCTGTCCTAAATGTACGATTAATTTTTTAGAAAATGCCGCCGTTAAGTCTTCCTCTGGAAGTTGACCGTTTAGAATTCCATATGGAAAGCTTACAGTGCTTTCTGGCACCGTGTACCAACCTGCATTAGAACACACAGAAACGTCTAATTTACTGTTTGGCAGGTACGTAACAAAACGGTGTAAAAACTGTGCACCAGCAGAATGCCCCCAAGCACTGTATTTTTCTTGACTCCCTGAAACAGCTGTTTTTATGGCTTCGAAGAGTGGATCTAAACTAGAGAACGTCCATTCATCTGAGCTATTAAAAGATGCAACACTTGGATTGTCGCCGTCATCAAAAATATTAGCCATTAAATAATCATCACCCAAACCTGGGTAGTTTGCATCTGAAAACTCTGGTGCAATGACCATAAATCCATTAGCATTGGCCAACTGTATCCAATAATTCCTTTGTGCACTTGCATTTCTACCTGCCCCGTGAAACGCCATCAATATTGGCATCTTTTTAAGGTCTCCTGTAGGAATGTGATAAAAAACCTTTATAGGCGCCAAATTTATTGGTGGTTCTGGAGAAAAATCAAATGAACCCGTTGTGTTTTCATTTATAACGAGTCCGTTGCCCGAATTGTTTTCAATATTTGTTGTAAAAGACACGGCCAACTCTTGGTTAAAAGAACTCCCATTTGCACCTAAATTACCTGCTAATATTTCCAAACTGTAGGTTGTGTTAGCATCCATTTGCTCCAGTGTTATGGCAGCTAGTGAGGAAAAATTTCTATATGAAATAGTGTAATCTAACGCTTCAGATTCTTTTGTTATCGAAAATAATGCTTCAAATTTAGCTGGAATAATTTCTGAGGAAAACGCAATCTCTAGTACCGAATTTACAGGAATGTTTACAGCACCATCTTCCAAAGGAGTTCCGTTTGCCGTTATGGATAAAATTGTTAATGCTATTGGATCATTATCAGCATCATTGCAACTAACCATAAAGGAGAGGCATAACACCATTGTAAATAGGGTGCTTTTTTTAAAAAAATTTCTAATTGTATTCATATGTTATTTTATTATAATATAACTCCTCTATTTTGATCATACTCCCTAAAAGTCACTATCTATTTTAATCACAAGCTGGATAAACACAAGCAGAGCTTTGGGTACTGGTTGAACCAGCAGCACAATCTAACGCGCCATTTACCCAGTTCCCACTCACCTTATATGCCCATGAGCCCTTATATTCCCATGGTTCACCTGTTCCGTCTGGAATTACATCTCCGTACGTTTCAATAACATCCATTCCTTGATACAGTTCTATGGCGTCATCTCCATTTTGATTCAACGAACTTGTTTCTATAACGTGTTCAAAACTATTAATACAAGTCCCAAAATAGCCTGTAATTGTGGCTGCTTCTCTTGCTAAAAGGATATCATCTCCTTCTGAAACTGAAATTTTAGGTAGGGTAAATTCAATACCATCACTTCCTCCACCGTTGTTCGCAACACTAGTGCTATAGATGCTTAAATCTGCAATATCTCTTTTTGCTTTTAAGTGCAGTGCTTTCCCACCGTTCGTTCCACTGCCTTCCCAAAGCAATGCCATTACTCCTTGAATAGATAAAGCTGGCGTACAAATTGGATACACACAACTAGACGTTTGCATCGTGGATGCCCCAATAGAACAGTCGACACCTCCATAAGTCCAAACATCATCAAACTTATACGCCCAAGAACCTTTATATTCCCATGCTTCTCCAGTTCCATCAAGGTCTGCATCTCCATACGTTTCAATTACTGTGGTTCCGCTAAATAATTCGATGGCATCGTCTCCATTCTGACTAATCGACGAGTTTGCCAATAATACGTGTTCAAACTCACTTGCACATGCTCCAAAATAAGCGGCAATTAAATCTGGCGCTCTCGCTACTAAAATATCATCTCCAGCAGCCATTGATTGTGCAGGAAAAGTATATTCTAAACCGTCGGTTCCTCCGCCATTATTGGCAACCCCAAGACCATACATGCTTAAATCTGCAATGTCTTGATTTGCTACTAAATGAATTGCTTTTCCATCGTTACCGCTACCTTGACCATCCCACGTCAAAGCAAAAACTCCTTTAAGAGAGATTGGAAATAATGCCTCCTTTATTAAAATTGTAAGCTCTTTAGGATCTGCATCTGCATTTATCGCATCTCCTAGAGATAAAATAATGCTTTCATTTCCTTCATTTTCACCGTCCAATATCGTAGTTATTGAAAGAGCAGCCGAAATACTTCCAGCAGGAATAATTATGTTTAAATCTCCAGAAATATTAAAATCTACGGCTGGTGTTGCTGTTCCAGCAAGGTTTATGACTGCTGAAACATCTTCTTGAGAAACTCTGTCAAGACTCGCAGTTATAGTTGCCGTAGCATTATTTTCTTCTAACTCGCTCACATCACTCGATAGACTTACTACGGGTGGAATAAAAGCAGCAGTTGTAAAACTCAATGACAAGGGCGTTTCAAAAGTTTTACCCGCTATTGTATAGTTCCCTGCAGGTAATAGCAAGGTATACCCAGTTTCATATTTTAGTTTGCTCTCCGGAGTTAAAGTAACTGTAGAGTTTGTATCTGAAAACACCAAAGAATACGCCACTGCTTCTTCACCTGAGCTTAATGTCAAAGCTGCTGAAAACAATTCAGTATTTAGTGTATGTGAAAAAACGATTTCAATGGTAGCATTTGTATTTACATTTTCCATACCATTATTAAAATCGACTTCGTTAATCGTTTTTACCATGGCAATTAATTCAGTATCCACAACAATTATGGCATCTTCTTCTTGACAACCCACTAAAACCGTAGAAAAAAATGCTAGAGGAATCCCTATGTACATTATAATTTTTTTAATATTTCTCATGATATGGATAATTTAAACATTTATTAAAATTTATTTTTTAATTGGTTAAGTACTTATTTTAACTTACTAGGGTGTTTTTATAGTTGTGAATTGTGAAAAATCCGTGAGGTTAAAGTCCCAAATAATGGGTAAAAAATAATAGACCATCAAGGTTAAAAATAGAATAGAGATGATATTCATCCAAATACCACTTTTAATCATGTCTGGTATTCTTAGATATCCAGAGCCAAAAACCACTGCATTTGGAGGGGTTGCCACCGGCATCATAAATGCGCAAGACGCTGCAATTGTGCACGCAACCATGAGCATGTAAGGGTTAATATTTAATGAAATGGCAATGGGTGCTAAAATTGGCAACAACATAGCGGTTGTAGCTAAGTTAGAAGTAAATTCTGTAAAAAAGTTCACCAAGGTAATTATTACGAACACCAGTATAAGCAGAGATAATCCTTGAAAAACGGACATTTGAGCTCCTAGCCAGGATGCCAATCCTGTAATTTGAAAACCTGCAGCCAATGCCATACCTCCTCCAAAAAGCAGGATAATACCCCATGGTAACTTCACGGCATCTTCCCAAGTAATAAGACGCTTTTTAAAATCACTCGCAGGTACTACAAATAGCAATATTCCTGCAGTCATAGCTATAATGGTATCGTCTATAAAAGGGAAAAACTCTTGTAAAATAAAAGACCTGGTAATCCAACAGAAAGCGGTTAAAACAAAAATTGAAGACACCAACTTTTCCTCTCGTTTCATTGGACCAATTAATACTAATAAGCGATTTATTTCTTCTTTTCCTCCTGGAAATTCTTTTTGCTTGAACTTAAATGCAAATTTCGTTAGATATAACCATGCAATCACTAATAAAGGTATTGCAATGGGTACTCCAAATTTGAACCATTGTAAGAAAGTAATTTCAATGCCGTAGGTTTCTTCCACGTACCCAGCAAATACTAAATTTGGTGGTGTGCCTATTAAAGTTGCCATTCCTCCAATAGATGCACTGTAAGCAATACTTAGCATAAGTGCTTTACCAAAAATTAAATTTTCATTTTTTTCTGTATTTGGGTTGTCCTGCAATTGCGCAACAATAGACATTGCTATCGGAAGCATCATTACGGCGGTTGCCGTATTTGATATCCACATGGATAAAAATGCGGTAGCTACCATAAATCCTAAAATAATTTTAGAAATATTAGTTCCAATTATTTTGATAATATTCAATGCAATTCGCTTGTGTAAATTCCATTTTTCAATAGCGATCGCTAGCATAAATCCACCCATATATAGAAAGATATACTTGTGTCCGTAGGAAGCTGTTGTTGTTTGTAAATCGACAGCACCTGTCATTGGAAATAAAATAATAGGCAACAAAGCGGTTATTGCAATCGGCACCGATTCGGTAACCCACCACAATGCCATCCATAAGGTAATAGAAAGCAAACTGTAGGCACTTTCGGACATACCGGCGGGTGGACTAAAAAACTGCATTGCTAAAAATAACAATGGTCCAGAAATTAGAAATAAGCTTTTCTGTATCGACTTCATTCTTTTTCTAATTTTATTGGTTGAATCTCAGCTTCTGTAACTAATTGTTGAAAAAACACAGCATTCTCTTGCAAAACGAAAGAGAGATACAGCTTTTCACCATCGCTGTCTATAGTTGTTACCCGATTTGATATCTGATCAATTGAATTCCCGGTCAGCGTCTGATACACAATTAATGCAATTAAATAACTGCCATCTGGAGAGGGGTGTTTATTATCAAAATACAAATTCAAATCAGGTCTAAGTTCCTTAGCTCGCATCCAAATAGGACCTACAGGAATGACACTTGCGTCCAATTCAGTAGCAATATCCTGATAACCTTTGGTAATAAAAGGTTGCATTAAAGGATTTGATTTATACGCCCAAGTCATATAAAATACGGGCTCTGCTCCAATAGAGCGTACTAATTCAGTAAATTTTTTCGCGTATAAGTCAAAACTTTCCGGCGTATTTATAGTACTTAAACTATGGTCTCCTAAAATTACATAATCCCAGCGCTCTTCCTTTAAAAACTTTCTAGTGAGCGTTCCTTTTTCTTCCAACCAATGTTGTTTTAGATTGCTTCCTCCAACGGTGGATTGGCGAATTTCTAAAGAAACTCCTTGCGATGCTCCCATTGCTTGCACCAATTGTGGCATGTTCCAAAAATAAGTAAAGCTATTTCCTACGAAGAGCACTCTTAGCGGCTTTTCTTCCTGTGCAGAGAGGTTTAGCGGTAATATTACTGCTATAACACTCATCAAAATTAAATGATATATACTGTTTTTAAATGCAATCATATGTTTAAAATAGGCTATTTATTTATTGGTGTTTTGTCAAAGAAATCTGGAATAGGATTGGGCGCATTGTTATTTCTATCAATCTCCGATTGGGGATAAATAAAACGCTGTGGTAATACAGCACCCACATTTGGAAGTACAGGAACCCTTACAATTGTTTCATTTTCAGTTCTTCGTGTATCATTAAAAACTTCTACCTGTCCAAAAAGTGTAATATAGCGTTCTTCTAAGATTTCTCTTAGTAAGGCATCTTCAGTATTAATACTGTCTATGTTTTCGATACCTCCAGCAACAAAATCTGCAGTGCTATATGTATCATATAAAATATTAGAAGCATTGGCATTTGTTAAATACCCACCAGCATTCATATACGCTCTAAAATTATTCAAATGTGTAAGACCCGTGTCAAATCCGTTTGCTCTATAGCCTGCTTCTGCCAAGATGAGTAAATTTTCTTGATAGGTAATCATCGCTGAGGGTGCAGATTGTGCTGCATAACCATTTGTTATATTTGGTTGTACACCTAGGGAATTTGTTGTAAAATAAAAATTATTTCTACCACTTTCATTTGTTTTACTGTTTCCTCGGTAGGTTAGGCTCCCAGGTTTCATTAAATCCGCCATGAAATTGGAAACAATAAGATCACTCTGACGCACCTCTACTGCAAAAAACTGATAGTTTAGATTTGCATCTTCTGCAGCAGAACCGTGTGGCCCTTGCATGCTGTTATTCGCTGTACTAATTCCTTTTTGAGCAGCCATATATGCTTTCTCATACTCCTTGGTATGCATATAAAAACGTGCTTTTAAAGTGTATGCGTTTTCAAACCAAGCCTGTGCATTTCCATCAAAATAAATATCTGATCCTGTTGCTGGTCTTCCTGTTCCTTCTTCTAGATTTAAAATAGCATTGTCTAATAAGATTTGTGTTTTTGAATATACTGCTACTTGATCTTCAAACATCGGATTTTGAAATTCCTCATTCACCGCCTGGTCAAACGGAACATCTCCGTACAATGCTGCTAGTGTGCCAAAGGTTTGTGCTTGTAAAACCTGGGTAATCCCAACAGTTACGGCTCCAACAACTTCATTTACGGCGGTTTGTTCTGCAACCATTGCATTTCTCAAGGCATCATTAAACCCATCGTTCCACAAGGCATTAAAATCACTTGTAGTTACTGAATACTGATTAAAACCTAAATGTTGTCTGTCGACACCTGTATATTGTCCAGCAAAAATAGCAGCTCTTCTTGCATTTTCCCCTGTTTGAAATAGGATGTTACCCACCTCTGCTCCAGTTAAAATAGTTTGATATGCACTTGTTGTTTGATTGTTCGGGTCGTTATTAAGATCCGCTACCAAATCGCTGCAAGACTGTGTTAAAAAAACAGTAATGCATACTAAAATAAATGGTCTCATAATAGAGTGTTTTTTAGGTGATTTTTTTAATAATGTTGCGGTTTCTTTCTTTTTATTAGCAACAAAAGTCTTTGATGAAAATTTCATAGTGTGATTTTTATTGATTATAAATTGAATGTTGCGCTAAACAAATAAGATTTTGTGCCTGGATTGTTAAAATAATCGATTCCTCTTGCAGCACTTACTCCTGATAAATTGGTATCTGGATCATTTCCTTCAAAATTAGTCCACAATACTAAATTTCTTCCCGTTGCAGAAAATTCAATAGATTTTAATTTTGTTGCATTTTTTAACCAATCAGATTTCCAAATATAGGACAAGGTAATTTCTCTTATACGTGTCCAAGAACCGTCTTCTATATAAAGTTCATCGTTTCCTCCTCCGAAGAAGCCTCCTTCTCCATTATACCAAGACTCGGTTAATGCCACGGGTCCTGCTCCGAAGTCTGCAATATTCCCACGAAACGTTTCTCCTATATTTATAATATTTCCATTCGATTCAAAATAATTTCGGTCTGCGATTTCTTGATTACCAGTGTCATACCAAGTCCCTAAATCTCGCATTACAGATTTTGTTCCGGCATAAATATCAGCACCTTGATAGGTTTCCACTAATACGGATAGCCTAAAGTTTTTATATTTTAGAGTATTGCTAAGACCTCCTTGCCAATCTGGATTGGGATCTCCAATAACGCCTTCTAATTGATCTTGTTCTGGAAAACCGTATGCATCGTAAACAATGGATCCGTCATCATTTCGTAAGGTTCTAGAGCCCCATAAAACGCCTAAAGCCTCTCCTTCTACGGCTCTTGAACTCACTGCAGACAAGCCTCCTAAATTTAAGGATTCTGCCCCAGCTAAATCTGTAACTTCATTTTTAACTGCAGTAAAGTTTGCATTTACAGACCAAGAAAACTCATTAGTCGTGAATATTTTATAGCCTAAATCAAGCTCTATTCCTTTATTTTCTATGGAAGCTCCATTGGTGTAAATTGATGAATATCCTGTTGAATTTGCTACCGGAAAATTTAAAAGAACATCTTCGGTGGTATTTCCAAAATAAGTAAAGCCAATGGATAACTTATTCTTGAAAAACCTCAGATCTGTACCCAGCTCAAATTCTTTTTTCCGTTCTGGTCTTAAAGCAACATTTCCTCGATTGGTACTTGGAACAAAGGATCCATTACCAAACAAACCTGAATTTAGATTCCCCCCTAAGGAATCACTATAACTTGGTGAAACAAAAATATTAGAAGTATTGTAACGTGCGGGCTGCACTCCAACTTCTGCATAAGAAGCTCTTAATTTTCCAAAGGATAAAATAGTACTTTCTTTAAAAATATCTAACTGTGAGAATTGCCACGCCAGAGAAGTCGATGGAAAGACAAATGGTTTGTCTGAGTTTTCTCCAAATGTTGACGCATTTTCAACTCTAATTGTGCTGTCTACATAAAACATATCGAAAACAGAAAAAGATAAGGAAGAATACAAACCTGCCGTTCGCTCTTGTCCAAATGAACTTCCAACTACCGTGTTTTCAATTAGTGTATTGTCGATATCCCGGATACCACTTGCAACATCTAAAAATTGTATGAAACCACTTCCTTCTACCCCATTTACATTTCTTAACTTACTGTTATAATTAAATCCCACTAAAAAACTACCATCTACAATCTCTTTATAATTAAAGGTAGTCTTTGCTATAAAGTCAGAATTAAACATGGTATTTGAAGCCGTTGATTGGTCTATGTACCCTGCTATAAAAGCTCCCGACGCAGATCCTGGCGTAATAAATTCTGATTTTGTTTCACTGTAATGATCTACTCCTGCTCTTGCGATGAAAGTTAACCAGCTTTTTGGCGCAGTCATAAATTCAAAATTGGTGATAAAACGATCTACCTTTGCTTTATTTTCTTGCTCATTGATGGTCCAAAGTGGATTGTTATATGTTGCGGTACCATCTGCTCCTATGGGCTCTCTGTAAGAACGATGTCTGTTTGGAATTGGAGCACTATCGCCAGAAGCATAGTAATCTCCGCGATATCCAGAAATATCAAAATCTACAGGATTTCTCAATAAACCTAAATATAAACCTGATGAATTGGCTCCCAGTCGAATACGATTCGATGCTGTTCTTGTATAGGTAGCACTTGTCTTTAAACTCGTTGCCTCCGTAAAATTTGTTTTTGCATTAAAACGCACTGTAGACCTTCTATAATCAGAATTGTTTTTCACAATTCCTTTTTGATCGAGGTCACTCAGACTAAAAAACATCGTACTTTTTGCCGTTCCACCGCTTAAACTTAAATTGTTTTCTAAGAAATAACCATCCCCAAAAACTTGATCAAAGTTAGAATCATTAAATAGACTTTGTGAATTTTTATTTACCACCGGATAATACACACTTCCATTTTGTCCTACATAAAAATCTCCTGCAGTATTAAAGTCGTCATTTCCTCCAGTCCTATCTGAAATTAAATCTCCCCAAGAATCTCTTGCTCTTTGATTGTATATTCCATTGTCTCCTTGTCCGAATTTTGTTTGCACCGGATATCTTACATTTATCTTATCTAAAGAATACGTAGTTTTTAAACTTACAGACAGTTTGCTATTGTATTTTCCTGTTTTTGTAGTAATATTAATAACACCCCCT
>Ga0180120_10000740_pt1 | contig 16813 bp, 14 predicted proteins | sample CPBDNA_3_FD_129677 | JGI IMG/M metagenome (GOLD analysis project Ga0180120, IMG submission 129677) | Freshwater to marine salinity gradient microbial communities from Chesapeake Bay, USA - CPBay_Spr_31_0.2_DNA (version 2) (version 2) | ecosystem: Environmental > Aquatic > Marine > Coastal ... | reverse complement strand
TTGCAAATCTTGATAGAGAATGTCCAACAATGACATGAGAACATAGTTCTTCACATGCTCTCGGATCTCATTTCTAGACCTATTCTTCACTCCATCACAATCACATGATATAAAAGATGTATACTTGTTATTTTTGTATGATATGCAAAAATATGTCCCATATTCTTTCGTGGGATTTTCTGGTCTTTGAGCAAAACCTGATGTGGCGATTATCAATCTACAACGAGGTCTCAATCTTTTTACTCCGTCACACATTTGTTCCACACATTGAGATGTGTAAACATCTTCCACCGTAACACCCAACACTTCCCTTTTCGATGATTCCGCATAAGTTACAAATGCTGTATCGAACACATCACTAGCTCCACTCTGACTCACGATGCTTTCAGCAAGCAATCCACCTGTTATACTTTCTGCGGTGCAGAGTTTTAGTTTCAAACCTTTCAAAGCTTGAAATACGTTTTTCTCTAGTTGTTCAACCATTCTTAATACTTTTATTGGAGTATTAAGAACTTTCAATTTAGTCTTTTTTTTTAATACACTGGCCCGATCATTCCTTGAATTACACTTTCATCATACTCAACCTCTTCCAAATCAATGTTCAACCCAACATCCACAGGCTTAAATTTCTCATTCACACTTGTAGTAATGTGAAGAATCTGGTTACACACGTTGCACATATTTTGTGGTGTTTCTACAACTTTACATGTACCAGCTTTGTTCGTATTGTCACCAAAGATGATGAATTCTTTGATATTTCCAGTCATCTCCTCAAAGAATTCCTGATTTGGTTTTTCTCCACCTCCACAAAATAGCAACGTCACATGAGGAACAGTTTTCATTCGATATGGTGAAATGTTATTCCTATCGAAGATGACACCATAGTATTGTGGATGAATCTTCACTTCTTGAAACTTTTTCACCTGCTCCTGAATCTTAGCCAATGGAAGAGAATGTGTACTTCTCGTAACGAGATCATCTACTGAAGGAATCTTCATATTTAGAAGTACACTAATTCCTCCAATTCCGCTCATGAATCGAGAATATCGTTCGAATTCCCATCGAAGCAAATTCGTATTCGCAAGTACCGCTCGATGATCGTTGGTTTCATCCTTCATGTACTCACAAAACTTGGCAAACACATTGTTATGATTCTTCTTTAACAACTTGGGATTAAAACAATACGTACCACCAACCATAAACTCATCATCTGTACAAAACGTCTTACACCCAATCAATCTGGCTAATGTACTCTTTCCTGATCCTGATGGTCCTCTAAGGACGATAAGAACAGGGCAAGGACAAGTTTGTGCGAACTTCAATCGACTAATTGAAGATTCGTCCAACAGATCATCCAAATCCAAATCCTTTTCTAGTACTTTCAGTGATGGTGAAGGGACCATGTGCTTCTCAAGTGTTCCAGTAACAAATTCATGCCAAATTCTTGCCATGCCGATAGGAGATCGGCATGACAAATCGTGAAACCAATATCTACTATCTTTTACACTGTGAGCAAATTCTACAATCCGTTCAAACCATTGAGTGATCACTTCTTGATCCAGATCAAGAAATGTCGAGTCTCCCCTCTTCTTGAAAGTTTCGAGAATTGGTGCAAATGTATTTGTATAATTCTCCTTGTCTGTTTTACACAACTTCTCTCGAGCAGAACGAAGAAGAACATAACTAGATGTCTTCACCTTCTTTCGATTGATAACTTGGCCGTTTTGTCCGTAGTACACGATTACAACTCCTTCGGTATTTTCCATATTCCTAATCTCTCTGATCTGATCATCCGTCGGAAGATGAGTTTGATCTGGGAAAACATTCTCTACCCTCGGTAAACGAGAATCTCCAATAAAGTACACCATTTTTGGTTCTGGGGTGTAGATGATGTGACATCCATCTTCGTACTCTCCAACAAGTGTTTGACCAATCAAATGATCAAATCCGTCAGGGAAAGTTTTGAAAATATCGCTTTGAATATGTCTCAAAATCTTTTCGTGGAGTTGATTGCCAATAATTTCTTCGTCCATTCGTCTAACGATATGGACGTTCTTTGATCCACCAAAAATATACATAATACCCTCACGACTGAAAAAAGTAGCAAGTCCCATCTTACCATTCGCCTTAGTCTGAAATTCCACACGTGAAACGTCATTATTGGTCTGTTGTCCTTCTCCCACAACAACGGTATCTTCAACAACATCATCTTCATCGTAAGGAGTTTCTCCAGTAAACTTAGGCATACCCTTCAGTGTAACGATATACCCATCACCTTCCAACTTACTAAATCCTCTGGGAACCAATTCCAGAAGTTCTGGGTAAAGCTGATAGGTATTGTCATCGCAACCAAATTTGACAACCTTACCATGTTTGTTCACGGGTTTGACTTGAAAAGTTTGGATCTTGCCAAGATCACAATTGGTTGTCTTAGTCTTAATGAATTCTTCGAGGTGTTGAGGAAACATTTTGTTAATGTTAGTAGAAATGTTTGTATATTTCATTTTATTAATTATTGGTGCTCCATAACACTATCAAAGTATCATATTTTGATACTTTGTAAATCGGAGGATGAGATGATGATTTTCGTACATCAAAGTATCAAAATATGATACTTTACAAATCGGAGGAGATGATTTCTTTAAGGGTCTAAAAAATCATCGACACACACAATTTTTGTGTTGAGGGTCTAAAATCATCAAATCAGCCAGAAACAACCTGCAACGTTTTTGCATTTTTTTGCAAATTTTTGCAAATTTTTGCAAAAAATGCAAAACTATTTAAGATAATCTAGTATTACATTAAATGAATAAATGTAGCTATTGTCAAAACATATTTACTTCAAAACATATCTTACACACTCATCAACGTACAGCAAAATATTGTTTGAAACTTCGTAACACAGTATTAGATACTAAATTTACATGTGAGTATTGCATGAAAATATATACTCAAAAAATATGTCTAGAAAGGCACATGTTATCATGTAAATATAGACAGAATAATATAGAGTTAGAGAAGAAAGATGAGATTATATTCATGCAAAACAAAACAATAGAAAGTCAATCAAAAAAGATAACAGAGTTGGAAGGTAGATTGGAGAATATAGCCATTAAAGGTGTAGAAAAACCCACTACATCTACATCCAATACCCAAAACATAAACCTACTACCATTGACAGAAAAACATATGAAAACATGTGCTTCTAATCTTACTCTAGACCATATTAGAGAAGGTGCTTTAGGATACGCTAAGTACGCTTTGGAATATCCCTTCAAAGATCGACTAGTATGTGTTGATTATGCTAGGAAAAAGATTAAGTACAAGAACAGTGATGGAGATTACGTAGTCGATCCGTATATGACAAAGATGGCACCCAAATTTTTCAAGAGTATATCATCACAGAACAATCAACTCATAAACGAATGCATATCGGAAATAAGAGCACAGATAGAAGAACTTATCAATAGCGCAGATGATACGGAAGGAGGTTGGGATGTAGAAGACTTTGAATCAGAACAATCTAGATTGCATGCTTTTCTAGGTATATTACTATCTGCGAAACGTAATGTAAAAGAAGCGTCTAAAAATCAAGATAATGAGTTATCAGACAATTTTGTTAGACATGTAGTTAACACGATTGTATCACATGATTAAAAAATCTTATTTATACGCTCAACACGTATAAATAACCGAAAATTCTTCAAATAGTCCTAACAGTTGGCAACGGACTGAAATTATATACCTCAGTACACGAAGAATGAATGAAATCAAGTATAGGAGTATTCCCATTATCCCTGAAAAATCGCATCGAATAAATCATACCAGCCAATGCGGAATAGAACATAATGCACAATACGATACGTTGCCAAATCTGTTGCTTTCTAATCTTACGAGGATGCTTCTCCTGAGGATACCTCTTCCTATCACCTTGTTCCACAAAGTCCTCGTCAGACATTTCCTCTTTACTAACACAACGCTTCCTTCCCCTGTTTAGTCCCTTTTGGTAAGCAATATTGATCGCAAAGTTGATATCCTCTTCTGTGAATCCAGATTCTACTCCTTGGTCGAACCCTGCTTTGAATCCATCCTTCCATTTTGGAGAACGACGAGATGTATCGTCATCGTCTTCGAAATTGTTCACAACCCTGTTTTGTCTGTCACCTGTAATACGCTTGTAGATTTCGTCAGTATCATTCTTCGGATCATAGTGGAAAGAGGAAGAATCAGAATCACTCCCCTTCCTCGAATGAACAACTTTGCGAATCTCATCTTCAATCAAATCCAACTGATTACTTGGAAAGATCCACCCAGCACCATTCTCAAGATCAGGAGTCCATTTTCCTCCCAACTTTTTAAGAGTATCCTTATACTTTCGCGTATCACCACCAAGTACAATAGTATCCTCTGTGTGATTCTCAATCGTTAGTGGCATGTTTCTAATCTATAGAAATAGATTAGAAACTTTTTCAATTTAAACAAATAGAATCAATCAGGTATACATTCTGCTGCTATCATTGATGAAAGTATTGAGACTTTCATCTGCAAATACGTGATATGTGAAGACTGTGGAAGTTTAAAATAATAATACCCCGTGGGTATTATTATTTATAAATATAGCTTATAAACTTTCCTCATAATATATAAAATGGATGAATGTAGTATCTGTTTAGTAAGCCTCACAAACAAGTCAGAAGAAAAACTTTATACGACTACGTGCGGGCATGTTTTTCACATTGATTGTATCCATAATTGGTTAAAATCTAGTGATAATTGTCCGTACTGTCGTAAGATTCTAATAGAAGTAAGTGGATTTTCTAAAGATATGTTCGATGTAGTTATCGAACATTGTCCTTCTAGAGAATTTACAGCATGGAGAAGAATAACCATGTTTTCCAACCATCCTGATGTAAATTCTATACAAACGATACAACGTAACGATGTACATGATCATCCGTTGATTAATATATATGATGAACAGTACCAAAACCAACCTTTAACCATGACTCCACCACCACCACCACCCTTTTATCCAAGAGTAAGAGCTCCAGTATTTCAGACTAGAAAATCTACGTTTCAACGAGCGAAAGCTTACGTAAAAAGAAAATTAAGTATATAAACGGATAGGAGAGATGTCTGAAAATAAATTAGTATGGCAGCTATACTACCCTTAATGGTTAGATAAGTACCAAAACCTATAGTTCTTATACATACTGAATATTTCATACATTGCTGTTAGTCTATTATCAATAGTGTTCCACTATTCCTTAACTCTAACATGGATATCTGCTAATTCTTTTCTAAGTTCTTCGATACGTTCAGTCCTTCTACCAAATCTTCTTCTGGTATTCCTGTTAATCTTATCTTCATAAGAACTTTTTCTGCAAGCGGAGTATCATAATGTTTTAAATTGTTTTGTAAGAGAAACAAAGCCATTTTATAAACTTGATAAATTTTGTTGTTATATTTCATATTTGAAGATTTATAACAATGTTATAAATGTTCAAAAATCAGTTCTCACCCATTGTAAATGTGAGTATCTCGCAGTGGAAAAAATCGTGAACACCGTCAAAGGGTTGAAAAAGTACTTAACGATTTACTTAGTAGCAGTTGCCTGTTGACGCTTACGACCAGCGGCTGGCTTCTTTGGAGGAGACTTCTTTTTCTTTCCACCTGCAGCAGGAGCTACTCGCGAACGTGGTGGAGAAGGCTTAGTCTCTACCACATCTTCATCGTCAAGAACTTCCTCAACTAGACCCTCCTCTTCAACAGGGCTCTCAGATTGGTCATTCTCTAGATCATCCTCTAGATCATCCTCTAGATCATCCTCATTAACCAATTGTCCGGCTTCCTCGTCAAGGTCCTCAACGTCATCATCATCAACGTGGCTACCAGTGTCACTAGCAGATTTCTTGGTACGGCGAATCTTGCGGGGGATGACACAAATGTTAACATCATGAACAGTTGATAGAGCCTCAGCAAGAACCTTGAGGTTAATAGATTGACGATCCTGGTGACGAAGAACAACTACAGCACTGGAAAGATACTTGCGAAGTAGTCTGTAAATATAGTCCTTCATTGTACGCCAAACCTCTCCACCCATACGATAAACACCGGCACGTCGAGCAAGAGCAGTAATAGGAGGAGATGTGAACAAAAGTTCAGATCCACAATCCTCCTCTACACGGTCACTGCGCATGGCCATTTGAAGATCTCCAACATAGAGGGTATTGCGATCGGCATGAAGACACCATTCGTTAGCATCTCTAAACATGTCAACGACCTTTTGCTCAACGAGATAGTGGAGAATGACACGAGCCTCTTCAGACATCATCACCGGCTTATCACCCTCAGCGGTAAGAGTTGCAGTAATAACCTTACAAGCCTTTTGGATATGAACCTTGCACAACATTAGACGAGTACTCTTTTGTTGCTGTCGAATCTCGCGAAGAGCAACAGTTCCAGGTCGGTACCTATGAGGCGTCGCAGTTCCAACTGTCTTAGCTGTAACACGACGAGGTTTCTTAGCACTCTTCTGCTCATAAGAGTCAAGAATACGCTGATCAATATGAGCGCGCACTCCAGCACCTAGAAGAACCAGGCGATGATCATCAAATAGGCGTTCGAGTTCATCATCGTCAGATACGGCGAGAGAAATGTCACGAACCTTAATACGGCTGCGACGTTGATCACGAGCCTTGTCTCCAGAAGCACTTAGGAGCTCAGATGCAAAATACTCAAGAACAGCAGCAAGATACACTGGCGCACCCTGTCCAACATTAACTCCCTGATGGCGTAGGTAGCCATTGTCGACTAGAGATACTGAGAAGATCAAACCTGCCTTAGTCTGCTTCATGGTCTTTGGAGCCTTGAACTCAGATGAAGTACTCTGTTTATCACTTTGTCTGTGTGATTCGAAAGAAGAATAAGTATCCACAGCCTTGCGGCCTTCCTCAACAGCGTTATCAGCTAGTTGAGAAGTGAAAAGAAGTCTGACGGCAGCTTCGATCTCACTGGAAGAGATAGTCTTGGTGTCATTACGCAAAGCGAGTTGACGAGAGTTTTCAGCGAATAGTCTTGTGAAATAACGAAGAATAAAATCGACTGCATCCATTGCCTGAAGAGTCATACCTCCTTCAGGATGAACTTGTTTAAGAACTTTTTGAACATACGTAGCGAAAGAACGAGATTGTTTTGTAGAAGTCATTTTGTTTGTCTGTTGGTTATATCTTATAATGATGTCTTTAGATTTGAATTTGGATTTTAACTCCTGAAAAAGATACTTAAGGTCTTGAAATCCTAATGTCGAGTCTTACCCTTTTTTAACGTAATAAAGTCCGAGTTTCTTACTCGTGCTTTATTGTATAATATTAAATCCATTAAGCTAAAACACTTTGCCACTTTTTCATCACTTTCTCTGTATCAGATCCGTAACATCCATCCAACGGATTATCATCAAACAGATTGATACTCAGTTTGTACTCTCCATCAACAAATACAATATTGATCTCTTATCGCTTTCCAAACACATACACACCTACGATTAATCTCAATGTCATACCCTTTAGGTATGTGCTTGGAAGCATAGGCTGCAAAGGGTTGGAGTCGCTTGATGCAAGACATTCTTTGTTTGTTGAGTTAATATTAAACCAAGTCTTGGTTTAATATTTTATTTTAGTTTGGAGTTATACCATTCCCATCGATTCCAGTTCTTTCCATTCATCCCACTCCGTATACCATGCTATCCTACTTTTATTACCAATTCCTCTGCTATCAGACTATTATTCCTGATACAAAAATTTGTTGACACACACATTTTTACGAACATAATATAAGGTGTAATGTGTGTATATTACGTACTTTTAGACACATTTTTTATGAAGAGTATACTATTATTGAAGTTGCAATTGGATCGATAATTGGGAAACCAAAGAAACCCAAAAGCAGTAAAACAATACATGCAGTTTGCTTACCAGGACTTAATGTGGCCTACCTGTTTAAAGTCACAATTAAAACCCATAACCATAAAATAAAAGATAATAGCCCGAGAACAATAATAGTGACTACCATTCCTATAGCTAACCCCTTCGTAACATTCTACAACATCACCTTTATCCTTGTTTTCATTGTATAGATTGAACACATCAGGTATTTATTTAGGTCAACCTTTTTATTTTACAAGAATTCTTGTATATATCAAGAACACAAGCCGAAGGATCTCCTTTATGATCAGACCATTTTGGTAACCAATATTCATAAGTTGGTTGGTAATTTGGAAAGTGATTGTTGTATATAAGACGATAATACTGAGCCTCCTTGCTAGGGTATTTATTGTGATCGAAGATATCATCTGTAATAATATCTTCCACGAACCCTTTAATATGTTCAAACCATTTCTTATCTTTACCAGAAACACCGTCGCTAAAAGCTTCCTTCCTTCTCCATAGGATTTCTTTTGATAAATAGTTGTCTACAAATGCCTCACGGAGAATATGTTTTGTTACCCCATCCCGTGGTTTTAACAAATCTCCAGAAATACTCATACAAAGTTTTACCATTTCAGAATCGAGAAATGGTACTCGTAACTCCAGACCGTGGGAAGAGATACATCTATCTGCACGCAAAACATCGTAAAGATATAAATTCTTTACCAGACGAATACTCTCACTTTTCAATTCATGGGTATTTGGTGCAGAATGAAAATACAAATAACCACAAAACAGTTCATCCGCGCCTTCTCCGGATAGAAGGACAATATCCGTAGTGTTCTTAGAAATCCATTTAGCCAATAACCACATCCCAACACTTGCTCTAATCGTTGTAATATCATAAGATTCCAAATCACGGATTACATCCGAAATAGCTTGAAAGCCTTCCTCTGGAGTAAATTTTATTTCATTGTGATGTGTGCCGAGAGTATTTGCAAGTGTTCTAGCGTGTTTGAGGTCTTCAGACCCTTCCATACCAATCGAATATGTCCTTACATTTTCAGCACCGATTAGTTTACATAATATACTGACAATCAACGAACTATCTAACCCACCCGAGAGCAAACAACCAACTGGACGATCAGACATTAATCTGGATTTGACAGCATTTGTAAGTGTTTTGCGAATCTCTTCACGCACACCCGGTATGTACGTAATATCTAGTAGAGTGGAATTTCTATTAAAAATAAATTTGTCTGAGGAACTTTTGTAGTGACCGGTGCCAGGTGGAACTTGACCCACTTCATTACAGTATTCTGTCAATGCTCGTGCATAAGAAGCAAGTGCAAAGTTTCCACTTTTAGTACGACCCCAATATAGTGGTCGTACCCCTATATTGTCACGACCAAAGTACATATCCGGACCATCTATAATAATCACAGCAAAGTCACCTCTTAATTGTGTAAATGTTTTATACCACCCTAACTTCTTATACAGGTGTATAATACATTCACAGTCACTACCAGACACGCAATTGAGATCCCACCGTTTCTCTAATTCCTTGTGGTTGTAGATTTCGCCGTTACATAATACTTTGACCCGCCCCTTTTCAAATGGTTGTACACCTTTATCGGAGGTATCCATTATTGCTAACCTTCTAAATCCCATAATTGAAGGTTCAGTGATTATTTTACCGCAATCAGGGCCTCTATTAGATAGGATAGCGTGAGCCTTCGCAATTTCAGACATATGACATTCTTCGTATTTACGATAGATTGCTAATATACCGCACATTTTATAATTTGTACAGTACTCTTTAGATTGTACGAAATATATGTCTTTTTACTTCCGGATCTTCAGGTCGAACTTAATAAAAGATGTTGTGCATTGATTGTATATTCTGTTGATGGTCACCCATCAGGAGAATATGCTATTTTTGGAAGTTCTGAGAATAATGGTTTATATGATTTTGTTCCAAGCTGCATTAACCCCGCTGTCCTATATATACAGAAAAAATATAGGTTAATACAATAAGAACACCTTTAATCTAATATATACACACCTCGTTCTCTAGGTAAAATATACCCATATAAATAAGAGCTGCTTGATACCGACATTCTTGACCAAGATCTATTAATCTATATCTTATTGCTTCGCTAAAGATTCTATTCCTACGCAAGAAAAGTTTGTTCTCATCGATATAACAGAACATTTCAAAATATATCTGACCAACTTGTTTGACGGCTTTGACAGGACCGAAAATTAAACTTGTACATCCTTCACATCAGAGTCCTTCCAACCCGTTAGGTAGTTTCTCTGAAAAGTGTGTAAGACGTGTACAATCACGACACCAGAGTATTTTCAACCCGTCAGGAAGATGTGTACAACCGTGACAGTTTAAAACTTTAGTATCTGTGGGAATATTCCCATCATTATCGCCAGGATACACATTTTGATGTATCATATACTATCAATTAAACCTAAAAACAAATTTATTTATTAGTCATCTGATGTTCTCTCAACCCACTGTCATATCCTAGTTTGTACCAACTCTTAATGTTTTTTGATCCATAATCATTGTGAATGTTATATGGAGGATTATCACCATACTTCTTCGTAAGACTGTGGGAATAGCCACTGTCATAGACGCTTCGTAGAATACAAGAGTATTCCAAATTATCATTCCGGTAATCATCCCATTCTACGCCTTCAAAGATTATACATTCTAAACACGAACGTCTTAAAGCACTCTCAACACAGAGACACAAAAGGTGGTCACAATACCTTCCAGTGTCTCTGTCAATCACACACTCGCAATCTTCACAATGTAACTCACCATCTTCTGTCCACGTTTCAAAGCTTTCATTGTCGAATATATTCTCAGACGTCTGTCCCTGTTCCTTAAGAAATTCTTTCAATTCTTGTTGTGTTGGCATTTCTTTTGTTTACTTATACATTATTTCATTTTATCTTTCCACTATGCTTTTCGCATCTGGTTTTGTACTCATATATATTATCATCCTCGTGAAAAATTACATCACATCCACATGTTCTCTTTAAAGGATTATGCTGATCGCATAATCGTACATGTTTCCTATATGGAATAACTTTCCAGGTCATATTCGTCCACAATCTGGTTCTGGGGTACGATTTCTCTAGATGGAGGATAATCATAGGTAGTCGTAATATATACACAACCACATTTCTCATCGTCTCGATAAATGCCCATAGTTTCTTTATTCCGTTCTTAAACAATAAAACCCCCCTAAGGCTGTTGAACCTTAGGGGGGCTTTATTGTTTAATCTTAATCTGTATCAACTTACATGTCAGCCCATCCCTCAGCCCTGGCAATGGCCTCGTCAATCTCTGCATCAATCATATCTTCTCTTTCTTTCGTCATTGCGTCAATAGAGTGAAAGAAGTTGTGCTTATGTCTTGGATCGCGGGAATAATCCCAGCATTGTTCTTTGGAATACCTGCATGTAGGCAACTTACCATTCATACCTTGTTGATTGTTCTTGCTAAAGTGATAGTGGAACTTGCGGTGCTCAGGATCTTTGGAGAGATGACAATATCCCTTTTCTCTAATCTCGTGAGGGCATCGATTCTTGGAATGACTGGCAACTAGGCATCGCTGATGTACTGTAGTCCATCCATCTTCATCCGTCTCATTATCTGCAAGTTTTGAAAGTACAAACCCACGCGGGTAGTACATATACAAGAGGTCTGGTTCGCCTCTTTTATTACGCTGGACAAACTTAGCATTCTCTTCTGGTACATCTTTCCCGCAACCTGTAATACGACTGTTTCCAACTACCCATCCCCGGTTAGAGGGGACGGATTGGAGAGGAGGGAAATTGATTGTTGTCATTCTTTGTGTGTTATCTCTTCTCTTCTTTTTGCAGCATAAATTCAATTTGAATCTGATATTCTTAATATCAGGGTATACTTAACACCATTCCCATCGATTCTAACTCTTTCCGTATACCATGCGAGCCTATTGGGATGACACGCTTTCTTCACCAATTCCTCTGCTATCAGGTTTCATTTATAACGGACTGGAAAAAGAAACGTAAAAAAGTCCTAAGGCAAAACCTTAGGACTTTATTTATTAAACCCTTTCATTCACAATAATCACCCCACTCTTCCTCCGATTGCACGACAAAGTCTTCTCCGTGCTGATATTCAATCCATCTGTGGTACTCCCAGTCCTGTTCATAATCCCAATCTTCTTCAATACTTCTTTGTTCTTCAATCAAAGCTGATGCGTCAATGGTGTCTAGATAAGCATCGTACACTGATTTTCTTTCCTCTTCTGTACCTGTATTACACTTTAAAGTTATGTCTGCAATCTCTTCAAATGAGAGATTCTTGCACACAGTCTCCCACACATCGTGGCAAAGACCAATATGTGAAAGTTGTTCAGCAATGATTTGCCAGCCAAGATTGATTCCGGTGAATTCTGTCATCCTTACCTACTTAAACCCCTGATACAATGATCAGGGGTTTAAGGTCTCTTTATTCATTAGCATGTCATCTTCAACGCGAATTTTTCAGTCATACCAGTTGGCTTTGCAATATCCATATAAGTGGATTTTGGAATAGGACTGTCAACTATGGGATTGGTCAACACCAAATCTCGAACATAGTTCAGTGTCATGTCGAAAACTGTTCTATCAATCTGTTCCTGAGTGTAAGTATGATCGGAATAGTGTACTAGAATAGGTGAAAATAAAATCATACCATCATCATCTTCCATCAAATTAGATGCTACACACAATGCGGCACATCCCACTTTCTGCAACATAGAACGATCTAATGCACTGTTCTTCTCAATGTATCTGTCAACAAGCAAAGCTGCAATGGTAAGCGTCTCGTATGACTCAACGGCTGTTGTATCTTGGGAAGTTAAGGTTGTCTTGTCATGTATTTTGTAATAGACATCAGCAAGCCAACCGTTCAAGATTCCACGCATTTTGACGTTGAGATCTATAGCATCCTTCCAAATCTCATCTGTGGTCTTGGAGAAAATATGGTCAGTCATTGTACTGATTACCTTCTTTGGTTTCTTGGTCTTCGGATACATTGGTTCTTCAAACAGCTCCTCGTACTTCTTTTCTACAAACTTCCTCATATCAGTGGGCATCTCAAACATCTTTTCTCGAACAACCTTTTCCAGCTTAGGGTGGGTGTACACCCACCCTTTGTGCGCCGGCGTCCTCGTCAAGAAATTGAAAATTTCCTTCATCACGTTTAACCGGGCTTTCCTGTTTGTTGCATGTGCCTGTTTAGTCATCAGATATTGCATCTGCTTGGTGTACTTAGTCGAAAGGTCGCTCTTATGGTGAAGGTATGCTTTGATTGCTGTTTGTCGTGACATTGTCTGATACTTTTCCGGCAACATATTCGATAATTTCAATTTGGTTTCCCTCCACTCGCGTTGGAACGTATGTTGTTCGCATGTATGAAACTCAACTCATCTTTGTTTCCCTGTTGAAGAATTTTCCATCATATCTCACCCCTCTGCTGATATTCCCTCAAGAGGAGTAGATGGAAGTGTATCTTGTATAACTTGGTGTATTCAATGTTCATTCTATTGAAGGGAAGGAAGGAACTGACGGAAGGAAGGAACTGACGGAAGGAACTGGTGGAAGGAAGGAACTGGCGGAAGGAAGGAACTGGCGGAAGGAAGGAACTGGTGGAAGGAAGGAAAAGGAAGGGAAGTATAGGGACTATGGCGGAAGGAAGGAAAAGGAAGGGAAGTATAGGGACTATGGCGGAAGGAAGGGAAGTGCCACAGGGAAGGGAAGGAATCTCGAACGACTTAACGAAATATTACAAGCCCACAGATAATATAAATTGAATATCTGAAACATCTCTGAGGAGAGAGACAGATATGATGAACACAACGAATACCCCCTTGGCTATGAACCGGATGATCCCAGAGACATGGGATAATGAGGACTCGTGGGAGTCTATTGCAGATGAGACTAAGGTTGTCAAGACTAAGGTTGTCAAGACTAAGGCTGTCAAGACTAAGCAGGTGCAGGAGAAACAGATTAAGGAGACCACACAGGAACGCAAGCAGAGATTGAAGACAGAGAAGGAGGAACGCATGCAGGCAAAGAAGGCATCCAAGGCAGCAACAGATGCAGCATCCAAGATGAAGATGGAGATGGAGAAGCAGCAACGCGACGAGGCACAAGCACGGCGACAAGCGGGGTTCCGAGCGATGAAGGCGAAGAAGACCATCAACCCGGCCTCTGAAAAGGAAGAGGTGGAGATTGACCTTCCTGAGGAGGATCCCGAGGACTTTGCCGAAGAAGTCGAAATCATCACTCCACCTGTGTTGGTGGAGACAACAGTGGAGAGCAACCATCAACTCCCTGTACACACATGCCAACCACCCAATCGCAGACAGAGACGCGAGATTGCCAAGGTCTTGGCTGGCAAGACACCTTCTGAGATGAAGAAAGAGACTGCTCAGATCAAACCAGAAGAGGTGGTCAAGGAGATTGAGGAAGAGTCTGATGACTCTGATGACTCTGATGATGAAGTGACCATCATCTTGTACAAGCCAACCAACAAAGTCTTGGACATCTCCAAACCAACACCCCAACCCAAGACACCTGAGCCGCGCAGAACACCACGCAAGTCTCGATGGGGGGCTCCTATTTCACCCAAACAGGATCCAATCTACCCACCAGCACCCATCAAGGTGAAGGATGATGGGTGGGGCACCCCGATTGATGTCACTGAGACCAAGCCCCGACAGAGTCGATGGGGACCTCCCAAGGAGATCATGAAACCCACACCACCAACACTCATCAATGCTTGGGAGCAGAAGCCAAAGATTGTGGTTCAACCCAATCCTGATGTGATCCTCACCATGGCCAGAGCTGAGATGGTAAGGACCAAGGTCATGACACACACGTCTGAGCCCGCGTCAGACAGGATTCCCAAGGAGGAGTGGGATCAGATCAGATCAGAGGGCTTTGAGATGCTCAATGATCCAACCAAGCGATCCAAGCTTTTGCACAAGACCAACTATTGCAGGAATGGCAAGGATTGTTGGAGGGCATCAAAGGGTCAATGTGACTTCTACCACAGCGAGGAGGAGCGCAAGATCCCCATGTGTCCATTCAAACAGACATGCAGATCAAACAAGTGCAACCATTGCCATCCGGGTCAGGAGACTGAGTGGGTCAAGAATCACCCCCTTCCACAAGGATGCCCCAAGACCAAGCAGACTACAACGACCACCAAGCAGGCGCCCAAGACGATCAAGAGGACCCCTCCACCCAAGCAACTCGGACCAGTGCACATTGAGGCGGAGCTGTTCAAGACCAACCCAGACGCGGCGAACCTAGCAATGAAGGCAGCGATGGTTACAGGGAGGGAGGTGGTGATTACACAATAGAGATTAGGATGAAAGTTTAATAAAGGCATTTGCCCAATAAAGCCCCCAAGGTTAACAGCCTTAGGGGCTTTATTGCGTTTAGGTAGTAAGCAGCAGAGTGAGTATAAATTTAATTTTATCCACAACTCTGGGAGAAGAGTCAGACATGACACCGTTCAAACAACCAGCATACTATCTCTTCTCCAAGCAGGTCCGAACAGACATCAAGAATAACCACCCAGAGTGGAGCAGTGCACATGTTAACGCAGAGCTGGGACGCAGATGGAGGGCGATGGAGGATCAACAAGACATGTACATCAACCTGAAGAGAAACAGGGCTGAGATGACTCCCAGGGATCGCAAGACAAAACTTGAAGGTATTATGCATCGTGGATTGGGGTGAATACATGGATGAATAAAGAGATTGTTACAATCACAAAAAGCCCTACACCAATATTGGTGTGGGGTTTTTTGTGTTTGGATGGGGGAATGAGAGAAGGAAATGAATGACTCAGGAAAATTGAAATACCACACTCCAAATTGAATTTGTCAAATAACTCTGAGGATAATAACAGATCAACAAAGAATGTCACGAATTACTGCTCGCAAGGCTAAGACCGCCGCCAAGACAACTAAGACTAAGAACTCTTCTGTTCCTAAGCCTACCAAGGCTGCAAAGAAGACTAAGCAGATGAAGATGACCAAGCAGGTGGAGAGGTTCTACACAACCGTCAACAGCTTTGTGGAGGAGTTTCTTCAGGACGAAGACAATGAGGTGTGGGATGTGGAGGCATTCAAGAAGATGTTCATGGAGAACATACCCAAGGATATGAACAAGACACCCAAGAAGGCAAAGGATCCCAAGGCACCCAAGAAGGCAAAGGGAGCATACATCTTCTTCTCAACTGAAAAGGAGATTCGTCAACAGATTAAGGTCGAGAACCCAGACGCAACACCCAATGAGATCATGTCTCTGATTGGAGCATTGTGGTCATCGGAGGAGTACAAGAACTACCACGACCAGGGAGAGCACAAGGACAAGGAAGGTAACAAGTTTGACTATACTGATGCAGCTACCAAGTACTTTGATATGGCCGATGAAGACAAGTCTCGATTTGAGACAGAGACATCCACCTATGTTCCAGACCCGGAGTTTGAGGCCAAGGCAGCCAGGGAAAAGAAGGTGAAGCGGGCCAAGTCTGCATACATGTTCTTCTGTGCAGATATGCGAGAAGATGCAAAACGTGAGTTGAATGAACAGTTTGAAGGTCGTGAACTTCAGACCGAGGTGACCCGACTCTTGGGATCATGGTGGTCTGAGATGAAGGATTACTCTGATGATGGCAATCTCAAGGACAAGGAGGGTAAGTTTGATTACTCTGACAATGCTCAGCAGTGGCTCGACTTGGCTGAGGGGGACAAGAAGCGAGTTGAAGTTGAGAAGGCAGCAGCTAGCGATGAAGAGGAAGAAGTGGAGGAGGAGGA